>JAEEGL014153268.1_pt1 | contig 27050 bp, 26 predicted proteins | sample 9134231 | NCBI WGS metagenome assembly JAEEGL01 (sample SAMN16246548, study PRJNA631951) | gut metagenome | biome: gut microbiome; feature: rumen; material: fiber-attached | host: Bos | place: Iran: Karaj | collected 2018-10 | reverse complement strand
AGGACGAGGCGGTCCTTCAGGAACTCGAACTGGCCCATGCTCTCGTGCTTCTGTTCGTATTGAATGAACTCATAAATCTCATCGGAGATGATGATGATGTTCGGGTATTTCTTCAGCACCTCTGCGATGGCGGTCAGCTCGGCCTTGGTGAAGACGCTGCCGCTGGGGTTGCAAGGCGTGTTGATGAGCAGGGCCTTGGTCTTGGGCGTGATGGCCTTTTCAAACTGTTCGGCGGTGATCTTGAAGTCGTGAGCCATGTCGCTCTTCACGATGACGGGCACGCCACCGGCCAGCTTCACCATCTCGGGGTAGGAGACCCAGAACGGGGCGGGGATGATGACCTCGTCGCCGTCGTTGAGGATGGCCAGAAGCACGTTGTTGATGGCCTGCTTGGCGCCGTTCGAGACGAGGATGTCGGTGTCCTTGTAGTCGAGGCCGTTGTCGCGTCTCAGCTTCTCGGCGATGGCTTTGCGCAGGGCAGGGGTGCCAGGCACGGGCGGGTAATGCGTGTCGTTGTTGATGATGGCGTCGATGCCGGCCTGCTTGGCCGATTCAGGCGTGTTGAAATCGGGCTCGCCGATGCTCAGGCTGATGACGTCGATGCCTTGGGCTTTCAGCTCGCGGCTTTTGTTGGTCATGGCCAGCGTTGCCGACTCAGCCATGTTCAGAACTCTGTTTGAAAGGATGATTTCGCTCATATTTTGTTGAATTGTTGATTGTTTAAGTGTTTTTTGACGCGAGACTTCGAGACGCGAGACACGGGACGTTTGTCGTCTCGTCGTCCCGAGTCCCACAGTCCCGCGTCTTTGAATGGGCAAAGGTAGTCCTTTTTTTAATAGGGTTGGCAGAATGTGATGAAAAATTGATTATTGAAGGAAAATCCCTACCTTTGCGGCAAAATTTTCTGTACGATGAACAACAATCTGATTCTTCTGATCCTGATGTCGGCAGGCTTGCTGCTAATGGTCTTCGCCGTGATGATGCTGATGCGCATCTCGAAGATGAAGGACGCCGAGCTCCGCAATACCGGCAAGGTGGAGCTTAAGTTGCAGGCGCTCAAGATCGTCATGCCCCTCAAGGTGCAGGCTTACGAGCGATTTCTGCTCTATCTCGAACGCGTGCAACTGCCCCAGCTGGTGAAACGCATCTATGTGCCCGGCATGGAGAAAGGGGCATTCCATCTTCAACTCTTGCAAAGTGTGCGCGAGGAGTTTGAACACAATCTTGCCCAGCAACTGTATGTTTCTAATTCCACATGGAATGCCGTGGTCAACGCAAAGGAAGAACTTATCAATCAGATCAATACGACTTTCGAGCAGCTGAAGGACGAGCAGGATGTCTCCATCTTGGCACAGAGCCTCGTGGCCCTGCCTAACCCCAGTGTGGAACAGGCTGTTGCCATCCTCAAACGCGATTTTGAAAGATTGTTGTAAGGTCCCTGAGCCTGTCGAAGGGCCGCCTTAACAATAAGTACATTTTTGTTTGGTATCTAATTAAAACTATAGATGAAATTCACTGCTACCCAAATCGCCGAAATCCTTGGAGGCAAGGTGGAAGGCAACCCCAATGCCGAGGTTTGGAACGTCGCCAAAATCGAGGAAGGCGCCCCCGGCATGATCAGCTTCTTGGCCAATCCCAAATACACCCATTATATCTATGAGACCCAGTCGAGTATCGTCATCGTGAACGCCGACTTCGTGGCCACGGCACCCATCCAAGCCACTTTAATCCGTGTGCCTGATGCCTACGCCAGCTTCGCCAAGCTGTTGGCTTTCTACGACCAGATGATGCAGAACAAGCAGGGCGTCTCGTCGTTGGCTTTCGTTTCTTCGTCGGCGCAATGCGGCGAGAACCTGTATCTCGGCGAGTTTGTCTTTGTGGGCGAGAACGCCAAGATCGGCAACAACGTGAAGCTTTATCCGCAGGTGTATGTCGGCGATGGCTGCGTCATCGGCGACAATACGGTGCTCTATCCGGGTGTGAAGCTCTATCGCAACACGGTTATCGGAAAGAACTGCATCCTCCACGCGGGGGCGGTGCTCGGCGCCGACGGTTTCGGTTTTGCGCCTCAGCCCGATGGTCATTATGAGAAGATCCCGCAGGTGGGCAATGTGGTCGTCGACGACAACGTGGAAATCGGCGCCAACACCACCATCGACCGTTCCACCATGGGCTCGACACGTGTCCATAAGGGCGTGAAGATCGATAATCTCGTTCATCTGGCCCATAATGTGGAGGTCGGCGAGAATACTGCCATGGCGGCCCAAGTGGGTGTGAGCGGCTCGACACATCTCGGCAAGAACTGCGTGGTGGGTGGACAGTCGGGCTTCGTCGGCCACATCACCATCGCTGACGGCTCGAAGTTCGGGGGACAAAGCGGCATCATGGGCAGCATCAAGGAGGAAAACCAGGAGTTCATGGGCACGCCGATACAGCCCTTACGTAAGTATCTGGTCGCCAATGCACGCTTCCGCCACATCGACGAGATGGCACGCTCCATCGAGGAATTGAAGAAGGAGATAGAAGCCCTTAAATCCAACCTTTGACCTTGTAGTAGGCGAGGGCGCAGTATTCCCTCAAGCAGGAGATTTCCAGTTTCAGGTAATTGAAGAACGTGTAGCGCATCTTGACGCTCTCTACCGACGGCATGATCTCGTTACCGCCCAGTTGTTTCTTGTTGAGCGACAGGTCGAAGTCGACGGTGGCAGGGTAGGCCGCCATCCCTACGGCATGTTCAAACCCCACTTTTTGCAAGCTCTTCACCGTGCGTCTGACGTGCTCGGGCGAGGTGACAACAAGAAGCTGTTGGTCAATAAGTTGCGGATATTTTTCTTTGAGTTCGATGCATTGCGAACGGGTGTTGGAACCACCGGTCATGTAGTCGATGCCGCCGATGCCGTCTTGCCGCAGCAAACGCGTCATCTCGGCCTGGCAGAGCGAGTCCTCGGGGTGGACAAGGACGACAGGAACGTCGTAATGCCGCGCCAAGGCTGCCGTGTGGTAGAGTCGAATGAGGTTGTCCTCCGACGGCATGCTAGCACCGCCAAACATCACGATGCGTTGGGGCTTAAAGGACTGCTGCTCGACATGGGGGCTCTTCCCTAAATTGAAGTACATGTAAAACGGCGCCGAGGTCAAGGCCAAGATGATCATCGCCGCGAAAACAATGCCGAGGACAAAAAATAGGATTTTTATTGCTTTCCACAAGTGTTTCATTATGAGATAGTTGTTTGGCGGTGGCTTTTTAAAAACGTGTAAAGGTACGCTTTTTTTTGGTGCTTGATGGAATATTTTTTATTTTTGCGCGTTTTTTGTGGAGAAAATTATCCACGTATATGCTTTTTTATGGAGAAACAATGTACGCTCAAAAATAGAGTCAGTGTCAAAGGAGCAGGGCTCCACACGCGTCAGTGCGGCACCCTCACCTTCAACCCGGCTCCCATAAATTCCGGAATCCGTTTTCGCAGAATTGACTTAGAGAACCAGCCTATCATTGAAGCCGATGTCGACAATGTCATCGATACAGCCCGTGGCACCACCCTTGGCAAAGGCGGCGTGAAGATCTACACCGTTGAGCATGTCTTGGCCTCGCTGCGCGGCATGGGCATCGACAACGTGCTGATCGACATCGACGTGGAAGAGACTCCCATCATGGATGGCAGCGCCAAGTTCTTCGTCGAGGCCATCCACAAGGCCGGCATCGTCGAGCAGAACGCCCCCCGCAACTACCTCGTCATCAATGAGCCGATTTCCTACAAGAATGAGGTCCTGGGTATCGAGCTGACCATCGAGCCGGCCGATTCGTTCCAAATCGACGTGAAGGTGAAATACAACACGCGCGTGCTCGACGAGCAGCATGCTTCGTTGCACGACCTCAAGGATTTCGAAAACGAAATTGCCCCTTGCCGTACCTTTGTTTTCCTGCATGAACTGGAGACCCTCATCAGCCGAAACCTCATCAAGGGCGGCGACCTGACCAACGCCATCGTGTTCGTCAACCGCAACGTCTCTGCCGAGGAACTTGACCATATCGCTGCCTTCTTCAAGAAGCCGAAAGTCACAGTGAAGGAATGCGGTATCCTGAATAACGTCGAGTTGTACTTCGACAACGAGCCTGCCCGTCACAAGCTGTTGGATGTCATCGGCGACCTCAGCCTGGTCGGCCTTCCCATCAAGGGCAAGGTGACCGCTGTCAAGCCGGGCCACTTCTCCAACACCTCCTTCGCAAGAAAGATCAAGCACACCTTATTATATTAAGCATGAACCAGCCGCTTGCCTATATCCATCCCAACGCGCGTATCGCTGATGATGTAAAGATCGAAGCGTTCGCATGGATTGGCGAGGACGTGGAAATCGGCAGCGGCACTTGGATTGGCCCTAATGCCGTTATCATGGACGGTGCCCGCATCGGCAAGAACTGCAAGATCTTCCCGGGCGCGGTCATCTCGGCCATCCCCCAAGACCTGAAATACAAAGGCGAGACCACCTATTGCTATATCGGCGACGGCACCACGGTGCGCGAGTCGGCTACCGTCAACAAAGGCACGGCGGCTTCGGGCAAGACGGTGGTGGGTAAGGACTGCCTGCTGATGGCGTTCACCCATGTGGCCCACGACTGCTACCTCGGCGACCATGTCATCATGGCCAACGCGGCTACGCTTGCAGGCCATATCACCGTCGACGACTGGGCCATCTTTGGCGGCCTCGCGGCGGTGAGCCAGTTCAGCCGCATCGGCTCCCATGTGATGATCTGCGGCGGTGCCTTGGTCAACAAGGATATCCCCCCGTTTGTGAAGACGGGACCGGGTTATCCGGTGTGCTATGCCGGCGTCAACTCCATCGGGCTGGTGCGCCGCGGCTTCTCGCGTGAGCGCATCAACGCCATCCAGGACGTGTATCGTGTCATCTACAGCGTAGGCATGAACATCAGCCAGTCGGTGCAATACATCCGCGAGAATCTCCCCGTTTCGGAAGACCGCGACTTCATCCTCGATTTCATCGAGAGCTCCAAGATCGGCATTATGAAGAATGCCGTCGGACGCGAAGAATAATTCTCGTATTATTTCAATAAGACTTCTGCCGCCCGCAAGGCTTCGGGCGTGACTTTGTCGTTGCTGAGCATCTTGGCGATCTCGGTGACGCGCTCGTCGGCATCCAACACGCGGATGTGCGACTGTGTGCGAATTCCCTCGTTGTCCTTGTAGATGTAGTAGTGGTGCTCGGCTTGGCTGGCCACCTGGGGAAGGTGGGTGATGGAGATGAGTTGCAACGACTGTCCCATCTGCCGCATGATGCCGCCGATTTTGGCAGCCACCTCGCCCGAGACACCAGTGTCGATCTCGTCGAAGATGAGGGTGGGGATGTAGTTGTAGCTCGAGACGGCGCTCTTGATGGAGAGCATCAGTCGCGAAAGCTCGCCGCCCGAGGCCACGCGACGGAGGTCGTCGACAGCGACGCCTTTGTTGGCCGAGAAGAGGAAGCGGATCTCGTCGCAGCCCTTGCCACCAAAGGTGTCTTGGCGTTCCACCTCGACCTTGAACTGGGCAAACGGCATGGCCAGCTGCCGCACCAAGGCCTCGACTTTCTCGCCGAAGGCGACGGCGGCATGACAGCGCTTGTCGTGCAGGGCCACGGCATGTTTGGTGAGGTGCTTCTCACTCTCTTGCAACGCTTTCTCGGCTTGGGCGATGGCCTCGTCGATATTCTCGAAGGCGTCGACCTTGGCTTTCAGGCTGTCGCGCAAGGCGATGAGCTCGTCAAATTCCTTGACGCGGTGTTTCATCATCAGACGGCTGAGCAGGTCATAACGCTCCTGAAGGCGCTGCAGCTGGCCCTCGTCAAACTGGGTGCTGTCTTCGTGGCGACGCAGGTCGTAGGCGATGTCTTTCAGCTCGACTCTCAAGGTGTCGACGCGCTCTTGCAGGCTCTCTGTGTCGGGCAGGAGATGCTTCAGACGCGACAGGGTAGTGGCGAGTTCGTTGACTTGGCCCAAGATGGCGGTCTCTGAGTCTTCCATCAGCCCGTTGGCAGTCACCAGCAAGGTCTTGATCTCCTCGGCATTCTCCATCATGTTGAGGGTCTGCTCGATGTCGGCGTATTCGCCTACTTTGAGGTCGGCTTTGTCGAGTTCGTCCAACTGGAACTTGAGATAGTCGTTCTCGGCGGTGTTTTTGGTCGCCATGTCGCGCAATTCGTTTAGTCGGCGCTTGAGGGTGTTGCGTTGTGCGTATTCCCTTTGGTAATCGGCCAAAAGCTCGCTGTTTTGAGCGATGTCGTCGAGCAACTGCAGCTGGAAGTCGGCGTCGGTGAGCAGGAGCGAGTCGTGTTGCGAATGGATGTCAACCAGTTGGCTGCCCATCTCTTTCATCGTCTGCAAGGCTACGGGCGTGTCGTTGATGAAGGCACGGCTCTTCTTCTGTGGGTTGAGTTCGCGGCGGAAGATGCACTCGGCCTCAAAGTCAAGGTCATACTCTTCGAACAGCGTTCTGAGGGTGTCGTTGTCAAGTTGAAACTGTGCCTCCACGACGCATTTCTTGTCGGGGTCGTTGAGCACTCCCGTGTCGGCGCGGTCGCCCAAAGCGAAGCCCAAGGCTCCAAGTAGGATGGATTTGCCGGCTCCCGTCTCGCCCGTGATGACGTTAAAGCCATCGTCGAAGCTGACGGTCAGCTCGTCGATGAGGGCGTAATTGCTGATGTGCAATTGCTTGAGCATAAACGGGGTTACATTCCTTTGTTTTGGAGCATGGCATCGTAGCGCGACGACTGCGACGGGTCGATTTCCTTCATGATGTTGCAGGCTTCGATCCTGATTTTCTGCTCGCCTTCAGAGAAAATCTGGATGATTTCGTCGCGTTTGCTCTCGATGATGAGTTGCAGGAAGTAGCACAAAGAATTGCGCTGATACACGGCCTGCAGGTTGGTGAGGGCACCGAGGATGGCGTCGCGTCCTTGGTCGGGGTGCTCGGCCATCATGTCAAGGCCTTGACGGTGGTAGTCGTAGAGGAACTGGCGCAAAGGTTGGTACGACTGGTTGTTGATGTCGTTGATGATGGCGTAGCGGTTCTGACGTCCCGTCGAGCTCCATCCGTTGTCGCCACCGGCCTCCTGAGGGGCAGCGTTGGCGATGGTCTCGGCGATTTCGAAGAAATAATCGCCGCCATGAGGCGAGAACGAGTCGAAGTCGAGGCCGAGGAAGAGGTAGACGTAGAACCCTATCGTGCTGGTCAGGTTGGAGATGTAGGTGTTGGGGTTGAAGTCGAGCGACTGTCCTTCGGTGTATTCGAAGGTGAACTTGCGGTCGATGTAGTTGAACATCGGCGTGCTGTAGTTCGACTTGTAGACGGGGCGGCGCAAGGCGAGGTTGATCTCGGCCGAGATGTATTCGCCTTCACGTCCGGTGACGTCGATGAGCATCGAACACTCTATCTTCTCCGCCTGCCTGAAGTTGATTTCGGTGAATTTCGTGTTGTTGATGAACTCGTAAAGGGAGGTCTGCAGGTTCTGGTAGATGGTCTTGTCGCTGCCTTGCACCTTGTTGGAATTGACGCGCACGTCGCATTGCAGCTCTTGCGCCTGCAACGGGCTCATGCCCATCGCGAAGGCGAAGACTACGAGTAGTGTGGCGAATGCTCTTTTCATGGCTCTCCCTTTCTTGTCACGGTTCAGAAGGCCTCTTGGCTCTCCTTGGCAGGGTTGCGGAAATAGATCTGGTCGTGGAGGAACTCGTGGATGGCGATCAAGGTGGGCTTGGGCAGACGCTCATAGAACTTGGCGATCTCGATCTGCTCCTTGTTTTCAAACACTTCTTCCAGGCTGTCGTTGGTGATGGAGGCAAACGACTCGATCTTCTCGTTGAGCTCGGCTTTCATCTCAGAGGCGATTTGGTTGGCCCTGATCGACAGGATGGCCACAGTCTCGTAGATGTTGCCCGTGCCTTTGTAGAATTGGTCTTTCTGACGGGTGACAACCGTCGTTTCGGTCTTAATTTTCTTGAAATCCATGGTTTATTTTATGTTTTGTAACTTCTTTCTTGCTTTTTCGGCGATGGTGTTGGCCTCGGCCACGTATTTGCTCTCGGGGTAGAGGTAGGAGAGGGTGTTGCAGTGCTCGACACACGACTCGTAGCGCTCGCGCTGCTTCTCGGGGACGCTGTTCTCGGCATAGTCGTAGTAGGTCTTGGCCATGTCGTAGAGGATCTCCTCACGGTGCACCGTGTTGGGGTATTTCTTCAGCATGTTCTCAAACGACGTGATGGCCGCGCTGTAGTTCTCCATGCGGTAGAACAGCCTGCACATGTTGTAGTCTTTCTCTTCCAGCTTGTTGTTGAGGTCGGTCATCAGTTGGTTGACGCGCTCCAGGCTGTCGCTGTTGGGATAGCGCTCGGCGAAGGCTTTCAGGTGCTTGATGGCCGTGTGCGTGTTGGTCTGGTCGAGGCCCGACTCGGGTGAGAGCAGGTAGTTGCAGTAGGCGTTCATGTAGGCCGCTTTCTCGGCGTCTTTCGAGAAGGGATAGGTCTGCACGAAACGGTTGTAGTAGAAGGATGCGATTTCGTAGTCATCTTGGAGATAGTAGCATTGGGCCGTCTTGTAGGTGATCGACTCGCCGCGGGGCGTGTTGCGGAACGAGGCTTGTAACAGGTCAAACAGCTGCAGGGCATGGTTGTAGTCACCACGCTCGTAGTAGTCGACCGCGACCTCGTATTTTGCCTCGTTGTCGGTGCTCTTGACCAAACGTGAGAAGTCGTTGCACGAGGCGAAGGTCACAAGACCCAAAACTGCCAATATCAGAAGCCTATTTTTCATCGGGCTGCAAAATTACTCATTTTTGCGTTAATAACGAGTGGTTTTCGCTTTTATTTTTCGATGACGAGCTTTTCGACCCTTGTGTGGTCGTCTGTCAGCTGTAGGAAATACACGCCATGCCCCAGACCCGACGCGTCGATGCGGGTGGCTCCGTTGCCTTCACCCGATAGGACTTGTTGACCGATGCTGTTGTAAAGCCTGTAGCTGAATGCGCCCTTGACGTTGATGGTGAATGAGCCGTTGTTGGGGTTGGGATACACGACGGTAGCACAGCAGTCTTCGGTCACCGACCAGTCGCCTGCGCAGCTCACCGTAGCTACCCAGCCGCTTGAGGTGGAATAATAGTCAGAAGTGAAGCGGAAGGTGAGCGCTCCCTCGGCATTCGTGGCAGTCACTTCTCCCGGGCTGTTGGAGCCGTCGTAGGTCCCGATTTGCGGGGCGTTGGTCGAGGTACCGTCATAGATATACAGGAAGTCGTAGTTGGCTTCTGTGCTGAATTCGACGAAGTTGACACGGATCATGTTGCCCTCCTCTGCGGGACGGAAGGTCATGGTGTAGTCTTTATTGTTGCTGTAGTTGCTGTTGGGGCCTCCGTTGTCATAGAACAGGGCGCTGCAGGTGGTCACCGTGCCGTCTTGCATGTTGTATGCCTCACGCACGTGGATGTAGTCTTCGCGGGTCAGCGTCTCGCTGTTGCCCTCGGCATCGGTGATGGTCAGTGTGACGGCGAAGTCGCCCGCCTCGTTGTAGGTGATGTTGCTCGGGTTCTGCTGCGTCGAGGTCGACGGGGTGCCGCCTTCGAAGGTCCAATTCCAGGCTACGATGTTGCCAAACGAGCCGTCGGTGAAGTTGACATGGCCTCCGATGGCGACTTGCGTGGTGGAGGCACTGAAACTTGCCACCATGCAGTTGCCGGGGACGAGCTGCACATCGAGGTTGTAGGTCTCATAGTCGTCCACCTTCACTTCAACCAACTTCGGGCAATAGCCGTCCTTGCTGACGATGACGGTCCAAACGCCGCCCTTGATGGGACGGTGGAAATCGCCCGCGGGCAGATGGCTCTCCACAAACGAGTATTGGTCGTCGTGGCCGCTGATGGTGATGGTGGCCTCAAGAGGCTGGCCGGTGATGGAGTCGGTGACGACGCCGTGGATGCCATAGATGCATTGAGCCATATAGGCAAAGATGGAGTTCTTGTTGTAGTTCCAGAAGTTGGGCAGCTGGTTTCCGCTGGGCAGCTTCGAGTTGGAGCATTCGATGGTGAGTTCGCGGCATTGGGCGTAACCGTTCATGTAGTCCTGACGGCCGCCGCCGATCATGTACCACTGGGCTCCATTGGTAACACCATTGTTATAGTCGGTCATGTAGTTCGAGTTCACCTCATGGGTGAGGTCAGCATATTCGTGGCTGATGAATTGGTACCAGGCGTCATCGGCATGGAGCGTGTAGGTGTTGTCCCAGGGATAGTTCATCACCTCGGCGCCACCATGGTAGTTGGCTGCCATCACGAAAGGAATCTCAGCGGCAAAATCCATGAACCATTGGGTCTCGGTTTGGTATTCGTGACCATCGGGGTGAGGACCACCATGAGGATCAGCGTAGTTGCGGTTCATGTCGATGCCGTTGGCGTTTTCTCTTCTGGCACCGTTGACGGTGTTGTTGCCGCCATAATAAGTGCCGTCGGGGTTGGTGTTGGGGCCTATGTATAGGTCTATGTTATTCATCACGGTCTGCACCTCAGGGGCGTCGGGGTTCTCGAGGAGGTAGTCGATGAGGCGGAGCATCATGATCCAGCCCGTGGTCTCGTCACCGTGGATGGTGCTGGTATAGAGGAATTTCGGTTTTCCTTCGCCAGAGCCGTTGTTGAGGTGGGCAATCATGACCTTGCGGCCGCTGGGCAAGGTGCCGAGGGTGATGATCTCGCACTTGTCGGGATGGTCGGTGGCGAATTGGAACATCATGTTCTCGTAGGCGCTATAGGTCGGGTAGCTGTCCCAATCGTAGGCAGCACGGTTGTTGCCGTCCCACATGGCCACTTCCTCGCGCAGCGATGGCGGCGTTTGAAGCGTGATCTCGTATCCGAGCTTCTGGAAACGGGCATAGTCTTCTCTGTTGGCGTAGGCGGTCACCACGTTGCCGTCGACGCGGTCGACCGAGATGGTATGGGCGATGGCGTTGAGGTCGTCGCCACCGTTCAAGGTAAAGGTGAAGAAATACTCGTTGCGTTGCTGCATGAGCTGGCTCAGCTCTTGCTGGCTCTTCTGAGCGAAGAGGGTGCCACTAATAACCGTGGCGATGACGAGTATGAGATAACGTAAAGTCTTCATTTTATTTGTCTTTTAATTGTTTCCATTCTTCAACGATGTCGTCCTCCACCTTGTCGCTCACTGTCACCAAGGGCAGACGCAACACGTTCTCGCACAGTCCCATGTGACTCATCAGGCATTTGATGCCAGCAGGATTGCCGTCAGCGAAGATGAGCTGGTTCATGCGGAGCATAGCGTAGTGCAGGCGCAGGGTCTCGTCGGTGCGGCCGTCCTTCATGGCATGCATCATGCGGCTGAAGGGGGCGGTGTAGGCGTTGGCGGCCACCGAGATGACACCCGTGGCGCCAAGGGCCATCAGCGGTTGGGTGATGCCGTCGTCGCCCGACAGCACGTCGAAGTCGGCGGGCTTGTCGCGCAAGATCTCCATGATCTGCTGCAGGTTGCCCGAGGCCTCCTTCACGGCGATGATGTTGGGGTGCTTGGCCAGCTCCACACAGGTGGCGGCTTGCAGGTTCACGCCCACACGACTCGGCACATTGTAGACCACCACGGGCACGGGACACGCGTCGGCGATGGTCTCAAAGTGGGCCCTCATGCCGCGTTGGTTGGGTTTGTTGTAATATGGCACGACGCTCAGGATGCCCTGGATGCCGCTGAAGTCTTGTGCCTTGATGGCTTCGACGACGGCTTGCGTGTTGTTGCCTCCCATGCCGAGAAGCACGGGCAGACGGCCGTTGTTGGCTTTTAGTATCGTGCTGATTACCAGATTCTTCTCGTCATCCGTAAGGGTAGGGGCTTCGGAAGTGGTGCCCAACACGACCAAGAAATCGGCGCCGTTGTCGATGACATGGACGACGATGCGCACTAAAGCCTCAGTGTCGACCGAGAAATCTTGCTTGAAAGGCGTGACCAATGCCACGCCAGTACCTTTAAATATGTTGTTTTTCATTGCTTTATTATTGAGAAAAGGGTCCCTGAGCTTGTCGAAGGGCCCACTATTATTGATTCTGTGTCTGTGTCCCCATCAATGCCTTCAGGTAGTTGTGCAGCACATGGATGTTGGAGACAGGGTCTGTGGCGCGTGGATTCTCGATGATCAGGTCGTAGATGTTCTGGTTCTTGCTTTGGTGGAAACAGATCCTGAAATCCGTTTTCGGCAAGGTGCAGAGGTAGTCGCTGATCTCGGCGTTTTTGCCCGCCATATTGATGAGTATCGCACTGAAAGGCAGCTTCTTGAGGAATTCGTGCTTGTCGGGCTTCAAGACGCTCATGAAGCCGAAGTCCTTGGGCGTGATCTCGGTGTAGAGGTCGCTCTGCAGGATGGTGTCCGACATCTGGTTGCTGAGGATGACGAAGCCGCAACGGTTGGCACCAAACAAGCTCTTCACACTGCTCTCTATGTTCTTGACGATGCTCTTGTCGCCCTCGTCCAAGATGACCAATATGGAGTTAACCCGCTGAAGATTAGGCATTTTTGTTACCGGTTTTTCAGCGAGAAACTGCTCCAAGGCGCGGTTTAAGGCCCTATTTCTGAAGTAGGATGAAAAATTCATGCTGCAAATGTAGGGAAATTCTGCGAAATAACACCTATTTTTATATAAAAACGCTAAATTTGCATTTTGGTTTTATCTAGGCATCGGAAGATGCAAGAAAATGATAATGATATGATTGTCACTGTATTAGGTAGTGGAACGTCGCAGGGTGTACCTGTCATCGGATGCACCTGCCCCGTGTGTCAGTCCGACGACCCGCGCGACAAGCGGCTCCGCACCTCCATATTGATCCAGACCGACGAGGTCACGGTGGCCGTGGACGCCGGCCCCGACTTCCGCCAACAGATGCTGCGCGAGCATGTCACAAAGCTCGACGCGGTGCTCATCACCCATGAGCATAAGGACCATATCGGCGGCCTCGACGACCTCCGCCCCTTTATCTTCAGGCAGCAGAAGCCCATGACGCTGTATGTCGACGACACTGCTCTTCCCGAAATCAAACGTGAGTATTCCTACGCCTTCGACGAACATCCTTATCCCGGGGCACCTACCTACGATATCCACCGTCTCGATGAGACGCCTTTCGACCTCGGCGATTTGCATTTCATCCCTATCAAACTGAAACACTACACCTTGACCTGCTATGCCTTCCGCATCGGCAACTTCGCTTATGTCACTGACTTGAGTGAGATCTCCGAAGAGGCGATAGAGAAACTACAAGGTGTTGAATATCTGATTATTGAGGCATTGCAAAAGAAGAAGCACTACTCGCATCTCACCTTGGACGAGGCGATGGAGATATCCCGTAGAGTGGGGGCGAAGAAGACCTGGTTCACGCATTGCAGCCACAGCATGGGCCTCGCCGCCGACATCAACCGCGAGCTCCCCGAAGGCATGATGCTCGCCTACGATGGTTTAAAAATAAAAATCTAAGATATGAAAGCCACTTATTCCCAAAGACTCATCAAACTCGCTGACCTCAACCACCATCAGACCTTCTTCGCAGGCCGTTGCTCAGAGTGGTTCTTGGAGAGTTCCTATTTTGCCGTTGCACAATATGTTGATACAAAGGACACGGTTTTGTTAGTCCTTCACGGCATCGACTTCAAGTTCCCGATTTTCGCGGGCGATATCGTCACTTTCGAGAGCAAGGTCATCTCAGTGGGCCGCAGCACGCTGACGGTCTACACGAAGATGTACCGCAGCCGCGAGCCCGAAAAGATCGCCGCTGATGGCTTTGCCACTTTCTCATATCTCGACGAAAACCATCATTCCAAGCCTCACGGCATCGTTATCGAACCAGAGACGGAAGAGGAAAAGTTCTTGCAGCAGCAAGCCTTGGAGGTGATGGAAGACTCGAAGCGTAGGGCGAAAGCAATGAACCAAAGGTCATAAGCAGGCATGCCATCCCAGCGTTGGCTTGTGGGTAAGCAAGGGATCTATGCCTGCGATTTTAAAGCTCCAATTCTTTCGGATAGCAGATAAAATGCTTCACCACGGGTTGTGAGAGCACCGAGATATTGAGTTGATCGGAGGCCTCGCTGATATCCTTCATCGTGCCGTCCTTGTAGAGGATGTTGATGGCCGGCTTCTTGGGATGGTAGGCATGGTTCGACGAGACGCCCTGCAAAAGCGCATAGTCGGCCTCCTCGATGGTCCAACCATAGTATTTTGCGATCTTTTCCCGTAGCTCTTCGATGTAGCTAGGGTCAAACTCGCCGTCGCGCATCTCAATCCTAAACAGATGCCTGTCCGTCAGCCTTCTGCAGAGCTCCGAGAGCACACGGTCTTTGTCGTCACGCCAGGCCTTTACGGCGGTCATCACGTCGTAGTCGTCAAGTTGGCAGAACTTGTCCAAGACATAATCTGGGTCGCCGCTCTCGAAAGGTTTCTGGTTTTTCAGGAAGAACGACAGGGCAGGGGTGGCGAACAAGTCGCGCTCCTGGCTGAGCATCTTGGCGCGTTTCAGGATGTTGCGTAGCATATACTCGGCACTCAGCACGGCCTTGTGCATATACACCTGCCAATACATGATGCGCCGCGCCACGATGAAACTCTCCACGGAATAGATGCCCTTGGCTTCGATGGCGAGTTCGTTACCAACCACTTCCATCATCTCCAATAGACGCTCGGCGTTCACGCTGCCTTCGGCCACCCCGGTGAAGAAACTGTCGCGCTTCAGGTAGTCGATACGGTCGACATCCAACTGGCTGGAAATGAGTTTGGTGAGAAAGCCTTTCTCGTATTCTCCATTGAACATCTCGATGGCCATCTCCAAACGTCCCTCGTGGATCTCATTGAACTTCTTCATCACCATCAAGGACAGGTCTTCGTGCGAGATGTCTTGCACGATGCTATTTTCCAAGGTGTGCGAGAAGGGTCCATGGCCGCTGTCGTGGAGCAGGATGGCCAACGATGCGGCCTCCAATTCCTCGTCAGTGATCTCGTAACCCTTGCCGCGAAGCAGCTGTATGGCACGCCGCATGAGGTGCATGGTGCCCAGGCTGTGGGCGAAACGCGTGTGGTTGGCACCGGGATACACCAGGTTGGTCATGCTGACCTGCTTGATACGTCTAAGTCTCTGGAAATAAGGGTGCTCGATGATGTCGAAATGAAGCTCGTCGGGGATGCTGACGAAGCCATAGATAGGGTCGTTGAAAATCTTCTTTTTGTTGGAGGAAGTGGCCATGTATCGCTAAATTTGCCGCAAAGGTAATGCTTTTTTCGAAAAGCATGTCATACCGAGTCCTTCCGTCCATAGATTCGCTTCGGCCAAAGGCCTCGGAATGACATGGACGGAAGGGCGAGAGTATCTATGCTTTTCAAAAACTGTATTTTTACAAACATGTAAAACAAAATCCTTATTTTTGCGTTTAACCTTACAAATAATGAGACCATGGACAAAACGACAATCCTTTGGGCTGACGATGAGATTGATCTCTTGAAGCCCCATATCATGTTTTTGGAACAAAAAGGCTATGAGGTAGTTACTGCAAACAACGGCTCCGACGCTATCGACCTCGTGCGCCAACGCCATTTTGATATCGTTTTCCTCGACGAGCAGATGCCGGGCATCTCGGGCATCGAGGCCCTTGAAGTCATCAAGCGCGAATACCCCAACCTCCCCGTGGTGATGATCACCAAGAGCGAGGAGGAACGTATCATGGAGGACGCAATAGGCTCCAACATAGCGGATTACCTCATCAAGCCGGTGAATCCGAACCAGATCTTACTTTCACTCAAACGCAACCTTGAGAACCGCACCCTTCGCGACGAGAAGTCGTCAATGAAATACCAGCAGGAGTTCCGCCAAATCAGCATGGACCTGAACAACAATTTGAGTTTCGACGAATGGATCGCTTTATATAAAAAGTTGGTGCGCTGGGAGTTGGAGTTGCAGAAATCGACTGATGAGGGCATCAAGGGCATCCTCGCCGACCAGAAGCAGGAAGCCAACACGCAGTTCACGCGCTATATCGAGCGTAATTATGTGGACTGGATCCAGGGAAAGGCCGACAAGCCAGTGATGTCGCACACCGTCGTGCGCGACAAGGTGATCCCTCGCCTCGACGAAAGCGACAAGCCCCTGTTCCTCATCGTCATCGACAACCTGCGCTACGACCAATGGAAGGCCATTCAACCGCTTGTTGAGACCTACTTCCGCGTGGAGGCCGACGACATCTATTACAGCATTCTGCCTACTACCACGCAATATGCCCGCAACGCGCTCTTCGCCGGACTGATGCCGCTCGAAATACGACGCCGCTACCGCCAGTGGTGGGTCGACGAGGACGAGGAAGGCACAAAGAACCAATTCGAGAGCGAGCTTCTCGGCGAGCAACTGAAACGCTTTGGCAAGAACATCAAGTACTCCTATAATAAAGTGCTGAACCTCCAGGCCGGCAAGAAACTCTATGAACAGATGGCAAATCTGATGCCTAACAAACTGAATGTCATCGTTTACAACTTCGTCGACATGCTGTCACACGCACGCACTGAGATGGAGATCATCCGCGAGCTGGCTGACGACGAGGAGGCCTATCGCTCGCTGATGTACTCGTGGTTCGAGCATTCTAGCCTCTTTGATATGATGCGTTTCATCGCCGAGAAGGGCTGCGACATGATCATCACCACAGACCACGGCTCCACCTACGTGAAAGACCCAGTCAAGATCTTGGGCGACCGCGAGGTGAACACCAACCTGCGCTATAAGTACGGCAAGAACCTGAAATACAACCCGAAAGAGGTCTTCGAGGTGAAAGACCCTGAGAAGATTTTCCTGCCCAAGGCCAACCTCAGCACGACCTTCGTCTTCGCCGGCGAGAGTGACTTCTTCGCCTACCCGAACAACTACAACTATTACGTCAGCTACTACCGCAACACCTTCCAGCACGGCGGCATCTCGATGAGTGAGATGCTGATCCCAGTGACGCACCTCACAGCGAAATAGGGATTCCCTGCGGGAATGGAAAGCGGTTCGTTTTGTAAACCGCGGCGGCTTGTGGTGCCTACTTACTTGGAAGCACTACCTGCCGCCGCTGTTAATATATTACGAATACTCCATTCCCGAAGGGAATCTCAAAAAAGTATTATCTTTGCAGCGTAAAACATTTGCAATGAAGGATAAAACGTTCAAAATAGGCAGCGTAGAAGCCCTCTCTGAGATCTCGGATTACCTGATTTCCTTGCGTGATGAGGCCGACGTCATCGCCTTTTACGGCTCGATGGGTGCAGGCAAGACCACGCTCATCAAGAATCTATGCCACCACATGGGCGTCACCGACGAGGTGAACAGCCCCACTTTTGCCATCGTCAACGAATACGTGACTGAGGAAGGTGAGTCGGTATATCATTTTGATTTCTACCGCATTAAGAAGCTTGAAGAGGCTTACGACATCGGCTACGAGAACTATTTCTACAGCGGCAACCTATGCCTCATCGAGTGGCCCGAGATGATTGAGCCGTTGCTACCCGAAAAGTACATCCGCGTGGAGATCCAGCATGGCGAAACAGATGATGAGCGTGTCATTACATGCCAAGTTTTGATTGACAATGAGTGACTGGAGAAAGACCATAGCAGAAGCCTCGCAAGTCTTCATCCTCACCGATGAAAACGTGGCCCCATTCTGGCTGCCCGAAGTGGCCCATTGGCTGCATTGCGATGCGGCAACAGATATCGTCATCAAACCTGGCGAGCAGCACAAAAACCTCCAGACCGTTCAGCGCATTTGGAAGGTCTTGATGAAGCATCATGCCGACCGTAACGCCTTGTTAGTCAACCTTGGAGGCGGCACTGTCACCGACTTGGGCGGCTTCGCAGCTTCTACCTTCAAGCGTGGCATTCGTTTCATCAATGTGCCGACCACCTTGCTTGCTATGGTGGATGCGGCGATAGGAGGGAAGACTGGTATCGATTTCGGCGGCGCCAAGAACCAAGTCGGCACTTTCGCCGAGGCGGAGGAGGTGCTGGTCGACCCCGTGTTTTTGTCGACCTTACCCAGAAGGGAGATTCTTTCAGGTATGGCTGAGATGCTGAAATGTGGTTTTGTCGCCGATGACAAGTTGTTGGAAATCAATCTTGAAAACTATCAGGAACACATCCTCCGTGCGGGCGAGATCAAGCGCGTAATCGTGAAAAAAGACCCTTATGAAACAGGTCTTCGCAAGGTGCTGAATTTCGGCCATACCATTGGTCATGCCATTGAGAGCCATTGCCTCACGACCGACCATCCCTTGCTTCATGGCGAAGCCGTGGCGTTGGGAATGGCAGCGGCATTGTGGCTGTCGGTGAAGCAATGCGGGCTGGATAAGAATGCATTGCAAACCTTTGAAAAGCAGCTTCCTCTGTTGCTCTCTGAGGCGGAACTGTATTTATCTGAATCCGATGTGGAACCCATTTTGCGCTATCTCGTCCACGACAAGAAAAACAAGGGTGAGAAAACGCAATTTGTGCTGCTCGAGGCGGTCGGTAAACCTATATGGGATGTGGAAGTGTCATCGGAATTGGTTCGTGGAGCATTGGATGTTGTCATTGCCAAGGTGAACGAAAAATGAAACTGTTTTGCGACATCACCCTACCTGCCAGCAAGAGCGAAAGCAACCGCGCGTTGATGATCGCGGCGTATGGTGGATTTGCGCCTGACTTTCAGAACCTTTCTGACTCGAATGATACGCGAATCCTGATGGAATCATTAGGAGGTAATTCTCGCGTTATCGACATCGCCGACTGCGGCACTGCCGCCCGCTTTCTGACCACCTATCTGGCCTGCCACGAGGGCGAGTGGGTGCTGACGGGCAGCGACCGCATGAAACAACGGCCCATGGCACCGCTGGTGAAAGCATTGCAGGCTTTAGGCGCTGATGTTCAGTATGTTGAAAGCGAAGGATGCCTGCCTCTTCACATCAAAGGGAAGGCTCTCGCGGGAGGCAAAGTCAGCATCGACGCCTCCTTAAGTAGCCAGTTCGTCTCGTCGTTGCTACTGGCAGCCCCGATGTGGTCCCAAGGCCTTGAGTTGGAACTTGTCGGCTGCCTCAGCTCGGTGCCCTATCTCGACATGACACTCTCTATGCTATGCCATTTTTCGGCACAAGCTGAAAGACTTGGCAATACCATTGTAGTGCATCCGCAACCCTATCAGAAACAGGGTTTTACGATTGATGGCGACTGGAGCGCGGCTTCCTATTGGTACGAGATGGCGGCCTTCAGCGAAGAGTGTGAGATTCAGTTAAAAGGGTTGTGCGGCCCTTCGACAGGCTCAGGGACCTTGTCTCTCCAAGGCGACGTTGTCATCGCCGAATGGATGTCTCAATTAGGCGTCGGCACTTTCGTTGAAAACGATGCCATAGTTTTGCGAAAAATCCCATTCGAAAAACGCCCCCTGACCTTCGACTTCTTCCATCATCCTGACCTCTTTCCTACCATGGCTGTCACCTGCGCTGGATTGAATGTCGAAGCCACTTTTGAGGGCCTTGACAACCTGCATTTCAAAGAGTCGGATAGGGTGGAGGCCATGCGGCAGGAACTGGCTAAACTGGATTGTCGCCCCATCCGTTTCTGTGCTCACAACGACCACCGCATCGTCATGGCCTTGGCACCCCTTTCGATGCTCGTCGGCCCTGTCGTTTTCGACCATCCCGAGGTGGTGTCCAAATCGTATCCTAACTTCTGGGACGACGCGCCTTTTTTGGGTTCTTGAATGAAAAAAATCTTAGTTTTTTTGAGATTATTCCTCTTTTATAATAGGAAAATCCCTACCTTTGCACGATTTTTTTCATATTATGCCATGAAAGTTGAGCTGTTTGTACCCTGCGTCATCGACCAGTTCTTTCCACGTGTCGCTGCCAATACCATGAAGGTGTTGCAACGCACTGGCGTAGAGGTGGAATACAACCCGGATCAGACCTGCTGCGGACGCTTCGCCTATCATGCCGGCTTCCTTGAGGAAGCCAAGGAACTGGGCGACAAGTTCCTCAACGATTTCTCGTACGACGGACCCGTGGTGGCACCCTCGGCAGCTTGCGTGTATTACATCAAGAAGCATTACCCGGAACTCTTCTTTAATACCGCCAACCACTTGAATTTCAAGCGGATGGTATCGAATGTATATGAACTGACCGATTTTCTGGTCAATAAAGTGCATTTCGACGATTTCGGCGCTGAGTTCCCCTATAAGGTAACTTTCCACGACAGCTGCAGCGCCCTGCGTGGCCTGGGACTCGGCAAGGAAGCACGCCAACTCCTCTCAAAAGTGAAAGGGCTGGAACTGGTGGAGATGAAGCAGACCGACCTATGCTGTGGCGCCGACTTCTCGCTGAGGATGAACCATGAGACTCTGGCTGAAGGCATGGCCAACCACAAGGTGAAGAATGCCCTCAACACCGGCGCGGAATACATCGTCTCGACCGACATGACCTGCCTGATGCACCAAAAAGCCTATATTGAGAAGGAAGACCTGCCCATCAAGGTGATCCACATCGTCGATGTGCTCGCCTCGGGGTGGGAATAAAGCCCTGAGCCTTGAGCATATCGAAGGGTCGAAGGACCGGCTACTAAAGAACCAAACAACTATGAACGACTACTACATACACGAAAGCAGCTACGTCGACGACAATGTCGTCATCGGCAAAGGGACGAAGATATGGCATTTCTGCCATATCCAGTCGGGTGCCGTGATTGGCGAGAACTGCTCGTTTGGACAGAATGTCAACGTGGGCAACAACGTGAAGATCGGCAACGGTGTCCGTGTGCAAAACAACGTCTCCATCTACGAAGGCGTTGAGATCGAGGACCACGTGTTCTGCGGACCGAGCTGCGTGTTCACCAACGTGACTACGCCGCGGGCCCATTTCCCTGTGCATGGTGTCTATGCCAAGACCCGCATCTGCGAAGGCGCCTCGCTCGGTGCCAACTGCACCGTGGTATGCGGCCATACGGTGGGCAAGAGCGCCCTCATCGCCGCCGGCGCGGTGGTCACCAAAGACGTGAAGCCCTATGCCCTGATGGCCGGCGTGCCTGCCCGACAGATTGGCTGGGTGTGCGAATGCGGCCAGCGCCTCGACGCCACGCTGCAATGCCAGTGCGGCAGGAAATATGAATTACAAAACGGAGAATTATCAAAACAATGATGTTTGTCGTAGAGACACATGGACATGCGTCTCTACATCAAACAAAACGATAAGAATATGCAATTCAGAGATTTAAAAACCCAATATAACGTCTTGAAGGACGAAATGGACAAGGCCATCCTCGATGTGGTGGCCTCGTCGGCCTATGTCATGGGCCCGAAGATCAAGGAGATGGAGACGGCTTTCGCTGAATATGTCGGCGTGAAGCACTGCATCGCTTGCAACAGCGGCACCGACGCGCTGCTGCTGGCCTTGAAAGCCTGGGATGTGAAGCCCGGCGACGCCGTCTTCGTGCCCAGCTTCACCTTCTTCGCCTCAGCCGAAGTCATCGCCATGCAGGGCGCTACGCCCGTCTTCGTTGATGTCGACAAGGACACGTTCAACATCGACGTGGCTGACCTTGAGCGTAAGGTGGAGCAGACGCTGAAAGCGGGTAAGCTCACGCCTCGCGTCGTCATCGCCGTCGACCTGTTCGGTCTCCCTGCCGACTTCAAAGCCATCCGTGCTGTGGCCGACCGTTACCACCTCTATGTGCTGGAAGACGGTGCCCAAGGCTTTGGTGGTCGCATCGGCGACAAGGAAGCCTGCACCTTCGGCGACATTGCTACCACCTCGTTCTTCCCCGCCAAGCCCGTGGGCTGTTATGGCGACGGCGGCGCGGTGTTCACCGACAACGACGAATGGGCCGCCCTCGTTGATTCTTACCACATCCACGGCAAGGGCAGCGACCGCTACGACAACGTCCGCATTGGCATGAACTCACGCATGGACAGCATCCAGGCCGCCATCCTCCTCGTCAAGCTGAAGGCTTTCAAGGACTATGAACTCGCCGACGTCAACAAGGTGGCGGCACGCTATACCGAACTGCTGAACGACGTGGCCAAGACCCCCATCGTCCCCCAGGGCTTCTATTCGAGTTGGGCGCAATACACGATACAAGTCGCCAACAAGGAGGTCAGGGCGGGCCTGCAGGCCGCTTTGAAGGCCCTCGACATCCCCACCGCCATCTACTATCCCATCCCGATGCATAGGCAGACGGCGTTCAGCTACCTGAACCTCGACGACAACCGTTGCCCCGTGGCCGATCAACTGGCCGACACGGTGGTCTCGCTGCCCATCCATCCCTACCTCTCCAACGCAGATCAGGACATGATTTGCGCTGCCGTTCGTGAATTTCTGAAGAAATAAAACTATTGACAGGCATGGGCGTTAGGACCTTTTTCAACGACATGATTGCTCGCGACAACTACGACGAGGTGATGGAATACCTTGCCGTGACCGAGACGCAACATGCCCCAAGGTTCGAGTTTGACGACGCCCCCGAGCAACTGCGCGAGCTTATCGAGGTGGCTGAGACTCCCCGTGGCCCCGAGCGTTCGAATTGGCTCAACGACTACGCTGCTAAGTCGTGGTCAGTGCCCGACGGCGAGGCCGAGGTGCTGCTTGCCGAGGACCATCTCAACGCCATCCGTTACCTCAACCGTTACCTGCGCAAAGCCAATGCCAAACTGAAACAGGACGGCTATCTGGTGTGTGGCTTCGACACCTCGCAGAAACGGCGCGTCCAGATCTTCAGCAAATACCCTAAGTTCTTTGCTTATATCGTCTATTCATATGATTTCCTTTGGCATAGGGTGTGCCCGAAACTGGCCCTGACGCGCCGTTTCTATTACTTCTGCACCCGCAAGGTGAGGAAGGTGTTCCCTCGTCCCGAGGTGTTGGGTAGGCTCTATTATTGCGGCTACGACGTGGTCAGTGAGCAATACATACACGATCGCTACTGTGTCATCGCGCAGAAGAAACGCCAGCCCAGCCGTGAGCAGCACACCTACGGCACACTGATCAGGCTGCGCAGGATAGGGAAGGACGGCAATTTCTTCAACGTGTTCAAGTTCAGGACGATGTATGCCTATTCGGAGTATCTCCAGACATACATCTACGAGAACAACGACCTCGACGTGGGTGGCAAGTTCAGCGACGACTACCGCATCACCGAGTGGGGACGCTTCCTCCGCAAGACCTGGCTCGACGAGCTTCCCATGTTCGTCAACGTACTCAAGGGACAGATGAAGCTGGTGGGCGTCAGGCCGCTGAGTCAGCAATACTTCAATCTCTATACAAAAGATTTACAGGAGCTTAGGATCAAGACCAAACCCGGAATGCTGCCGCCTTTCTATGTCGACTTGCCCGAGACCTTGGACGAGATCCAAGACAGCGAGCGACGATATCTGGAGGCCTATCTGAAGCATCCCTTCCGTACCGACTGGAAGTATTTCTGGAGAATCGTGGGTAACATCCTTTTCAAAGGCAAGAGGTCGAAATAAAAGCAATCGTGAGGTTGCTTTTTTTTCTTGTTTTATTAGAAAAATATTCCTTACATTTGCGGATTGTAAATTTCGGTGTATTGTAGCCCGGAGTGAACAAAAACCGCCGTTTTCCGACGAGTTTGGCAAACGGTTAAAATACAAATAGTTATGCTTTCTTGATGTGAGTCAAGTGGCGAAGCTTTACACTTTTTTGTTATGAGTCAGACAGCTGAAAACGAAAAATGGACCACCGTTATCAAGCCACGCAACAAGCTTTTTGAGGTGAACCTGCGAGAAATATGGGAGTATCGCGACCTTTTGTCCCTGTTCGTGAAACGCACCATCACGGTGCAATACAAGCAGACCATCCTGGGTCCGCTGTGGTGGATCATCCAGCCGATGCTTACGGTCATCATGTACATGGTGGTGTTTGGCGGCATCGCAGGCATCCCCACCGACGGCATCCCGCAGCCCTTGTTCTATCTGGGTGGCGTCGCCTTGTGGCAATATTTTGCCGACTGCTTGGGCAAGGCGTCGAACACCTTCGTCGCCAATGCAGGCATCTTTGGCAAGGTCTATTTCCCTAGGATGATCATGCCGTTGTCGAGTGTCATCAGCAATTTGGTGCGTTTCGGCATACAGCTGGGTCTGTTTGTGGTAGTCTATCTCTATTATGTTATCGTCGGGCAGGCTCCCTGTCCCAATTGGTATCTTGCCCTCTTCCCCTTATTGGTGGTGATGATGGCCGGCTTGGCCTTGGGATTCGGTATCATCATCTCGTCGATGACGACCAAGTACCGCGACTTGCAGATCCTGTTTTCATTTGTTGTCCAGCTGTGGATGTATGCCACGCCTATCGTCTATCCGCTCACCCAGGTGAAGGAGATGGGCAAGTCTTATTTCGGCGTTCCGCTCGAAAAGCTCATGTGCATCAATCCCGTGACGCCTGTCATTGAGACCTTTAAGCATGGCGCTTTAGGCGCAGGTGAGTTTGTTGGCTGGGGCTGGCTGGCCTATAGCTTCGTCTTCATGCTCGTTGTGCTCTTCCTGGGCATCCTCATCTTCAACAGGGTTCAGAAGAGCTTCATGGATACGGTGTAATAAACCAAATTGCTTTGATGATCGACAGGTGGAGTGAGTCTTGTAGTCATGACATGTACAAAGTTAGTGTCCTTGACTCCGTTTACGGCGTAGATCAATTATATCGAGCGTCGCGCTCGCAGCCTTTTCGAGACAAATGAATCAATTAGTAAACAATGGAATAAGTGGTTAGTTATGGATAGGAATCCTCTTTTTTCCGTAATTATCGCCAATTACAACAACGGCTGCTATTTGCAGGATGCCATTGATAGCTTATTGGCGCAGAATTATGACAAATGGGAAGCCATAATCATTGACGATGCTTCTCCCGACAATTCTAAAGAAATATACGACAGATACAAGGATGATCCCCGTTTCCGCGTTTTTTTCAATGAGGAGAACAAAGGTTATTCTTATAGTGTGAATAGAGGTGTGGAAATGGCCCGAGGACATGTGGTTGCGCGACTTGATCCAGATGATGTTTTGTTTGGTACTGATGTGTTTGAGACACATATCCGGAAACATCATGAAATGCCAGACGTGACAATGGTCTATTCGGGAATGTACAAATCTGATGAAAACCTTAAAATCATAGGAGAGTCTCCAGGAGAGGATGTTCCAGAGGGTAGCTCTATCTTGGATATGCGCAGCGGACCGATACATCATTTTGTCTCCATCAAAAAGAAAGCTTTTCTCAAAGTTGGTGGAATGGACGAGTTGATGCGTCGGGCTGAAGATTATGATTTGTATTATAAACTTGAAGAAGAAGGAAAAGTTTACCATTTGGATTGTTTGCAATATGTGTATAGAAACAATTTTCATTCGGCATCACTTAATGATAATCTCTATAAGGCGAGAGCATGGCATGTATATGCATGTGTCCAGGCAATGAAACGCCGAGGCCTCACAGACGAGTCTTTGATGCTGTTTCCCATGGAAGACGCTTTAAAAAAGGAATTTCTGAAAGGTTATGAGAAAGCTACCTCGTCAAGAGTGTACAAAACTGGGCTTGTTTTGGCTTCTCCAATACTATGGCTGAAGAAATTGTTGAAAAGATAGAATTTGCCATTCGATCATGGATGATTCGAAAAAAATGTATTATGAAAGAAAAACCGTGAATGATAAAACCATGTTCCCATCATATGTTAATGACGCGAGAGTCAAACCGTTGTTTTCTGTATTAATAGCCAATTATAATAATGGCTGTTATTTGCAGGAGGCGATTGACAGCGTATTGGTGCAAAATTACAATCATTGGGAAGTTATTATTGTTGATGACGCGTCTCCCGATAATTCTGCAGAGATTTACAATCGATATCAGAATGATGTGCGTTTTCATGTGTATTATAATGATGCCAACAGAGGGGTGGGCTTTACAAAACGTCGATGTGTCGAGATGGCGAAGGGGGAGATTTGCGGATTTCTCGACCCTGACGATGTCCTGGTTGGAACTGATGTTTTTGATGTTATGGTGGAGGCTCATATTGAGCACCCCAACGCTTCCATGATCTATTCCGGAATGTATAGGGCGGATGAGCACTTGACCATTATCCGGGAAGAGCCGGGAAGAGATATCCCGGCAGAAAGCTCGGGACTTCAGATGAAGTCATGGCCGTTTCATCATTTCTTGACGTTCAAGATGGAGAAATACAGACAGACAGAAGGGATGAATCCGATCATGCAGAATGCGGAAGATTATGATTTATTCTACAAGTTGGAGGAAGTCGGCGAGGCGATACATCTGGACTGCATCCAATACATACAACGCAACAACCCCCATTCCATATCCCTTAACGACAACGCATACAGAGCATCGGCCTGGCAGATTTACGCCTGCGTTGAAGCGATGAAACGCAGGGGTCTGACCGACGAGTCACTAATGTTGTTCCCGATGGAAGCCGCCAATCGCGATGCTTTTCACAAGGGTTATGAGAAGGCGACCCGCTCGAGGATTTATAGGGCTGGACTGGTGATTGCAACTCCATTTTTATGGTTGCAGAAATTGTTGAAAAGATAGATGTTGCCATTAACGAATTCCCAATTATTCGTATGAAGGTTTTGGTTACAGGAGCCGCCGGTTTCATCGGTTCATGGCTGTCGAAGGCTTTGGCGGAGCGCGGCGACGAGGTGTTTTGCGTCGATAACATCAACGACTATTACGATGCCCGGCTCAAATACAGGCGGCTTCAATGGCTGGGTTTCAGCTTGACGGAGGGAGAGATCCCCTTCAGCGAGATTCGAGAGAGCGTGAGATATCCTGGGATGCGCTTCATCCGCATGTCGATAGAGGAGAAGCCTTTGCTCGACTTCCTGTTTGCGACGGAGCACTTCGACATGGTGGTCAATCTGGCGGCACAGGCGGGCGTGCGCTACAGCATCTCCCATCCCTATAGCTACATGCAGAGCAATCTGGTGGGGTTCCTCAATATCTTGGAGGCCTGCAGATTCCATGGCGTGAAGAAACTGGTGTTTGCCTCT
>JAEEGL014264217.1_pt1 | contig 27051 bp, 22 predicted proteins | sample 9134231 | NCBI WGS metagenome assembly JAEEGL01 (sample SAMN16246548, study PRJNA631951) | gut metagenome | biome: gut microbiome; feature: rumen; material: fiber-attached | host: Bos | place: Iran: Karaj | collected 2018-10 | reverse complement strand
CCTTCAAATATTTCTTCCGGAATGTCCAGCGCATCAAACACCTCTAACCCGTCCATTTTGTCGTTTAGGAAAACGAGCTGCTTGGAGTTGTATTTATCGGCCATGCGTCGTATGCGCTGCTCGGCCAATTCTCCCGTCTTCGGATTAAAACCGTGTACCGGGTTCAACCTCCCAGTCATACAGCTGCGTCCAACGTCTTGACGTATCGGCCTGGTCGCGGGCTATCTTCCATTCCTGATAGACTTCGCGCCAACGGCGCATCGAGGCTGGCTCAAACAGGAACATGTCCTGAAGGGCATCCTCACCGGCCGAACGCTTGGCGGCTTCAACGGCGGACCGCGGATTATATCTGTTCTGAAATGTTCCCATGGCTACCAATCAACTTCAAAACCTTTCTTACCTATCTTCGTCGTACCGAAGTGCATCCCGCCGGCGGCACCGGCCACTCCGGCTGCCGCCTGCTGGATAGCCTGAGCTTGACTCAAACCTTTTTGCAGTTTCGTCGAAGCGATGTAATTGTTCATCGCGTCCAGCTGATTGTCGGCCCGGTTCCATATCTGCTCGCGACGGCCGGCCCCCTGAACCGCCTGCTGCTGCATCATCTCACCGACAGCCTCCGAAGCGGCCTGTTTCTGCATCGCAAGACTCGCATCGGTACCTCCCGTCACCACATTCGAGGCCGCCGCACGCTTCGACTGTTCGTCCAATACCTTCTGCGCCTGCGTCACCGCGGCCTGACTCTCCGCACTCTGCGTCGGGTCTTGATAATACAGCGCATCACGGTGCGCACGCACATCGGCCATACGGTCTTCCATGGCCGAAATGGCATCATTATAACCTCTGTTCGCTTTCTTCGCAGCCAAGGCACCGCCCAGAAGGGAGGCACCGGCACCAACAAGACCACCTATAAGTCCCATAATAGATTAGTTTAATGTTTATAAACACTACAAAAATACGAGACCGCTGCCACCGCAATCGGATAAATTGTACAATCTATCACGCGCCAACGCGTCAGCATCAATTACCTTTGCCCAAAAATTATTCCCATGGCCAAAAAAATCAAAACGGAAAGCAATAAAGGACAGTTCCAAGACGGGCACAAAAAAAAGGGAGGGCGCACCAAAGGCACACCCAACAAAACCACGCGCAACCTCCGACGCGTCCTCGAAGAACAACTATCTCCCCACCTCGAAGAAATAGGTACCACCATCGAACGCATCAAAGACCCCGCACAAAAGTCCGCCGCTCTCGCCCAGTGGACCAGCTACCTGCTGCCAAAATATTCCAATACAACCATCACCAACGACACCGCACGCGACATCGCCACAGAAGAATATATCAGCCAACTCAACCAACAATACTCCGCACAGGACATACATATCGACATCAACACCCTGCGCATCGTCGATAACGAATAACAAACCCCATCAAACCCATCAAACCCATGTCCTACATCGACCAAAAACGCCAATGGCTCAAAGACCATCCCAACGCCACGGCCGCCGAAGCCTACTCCGCCGGCTACTGGCAATCATGTGACAACTGGTGCAAGAAGACAAAATAACCGCCTCCGAACCGGTGACAAAAAGACACAAATTCACCACTATTTTCCCACTACTTTAGTGGCTATTCCCACTTCACCACTATTTTTCCACTACTTTAGTGGCTATTCCCACTTCACCACTATTTTTCCACTACTTTAGTGGTAATTCCCACTAAAACCACTATCTTTGTACCAACAAAAGGAAGTGCAACCCACATTCCAATACAATTTGGCATAAATTTGGTACAAACCAATTAAAATAGTAACTAAAAAATTGACTGTCAACCTCTCCCATACCCCCTGAGGGCGTACAGAGAGAGCGAGACATTCGCTCTCTTTCTTTTTATATGTCAGGACCTGTATTTTGACAAAAAAGCACTATCTTTACACACGTTTTACTGCACTTCACGATGAAAAAAATTCTACTCGCCCTATTGGCTGCCGCAGCGCTTCTGGGATGCACAGAGAGCGCCCCGGAAGGCACAGACACGCCCGAAGCATGTGCCACCGGCTTTGTCACGGCGTTTTACAACTTTGATTTCAAGCGCTCGCTGGCCCTGTGCGCCGACAGCAGCGACCAATGGCTGCGCCTGTTTGCGGCCAATCTGAGCGAAGACGACGTGGAAGACATCAGAGCCCTCACGTCGGTTCCTGCGATTGACCGTTGCAAGGTGACAAGGCAGGCCGGCGACTCGGCCACCGTGGTGTGTGAACTGAGCCATGTCTTCCTGCTCGACACCATCGGCAGCCGGGGCCACATGGCCGACGAAGCCACGGTGACCCTGCATCTGGTCAAGTCCGAAGGGCTCTGGAAGGTCAGAATGGCAGACCTACCGCGAAGTGGAACGTAAGGTCGCGGCTCAAGCGCGGATGTAGCAAGGGGTAGTGTTCGCGTCCGCTGGAATAGGCGGGATCTACGGCGCGCATGCCGAAATCAAAGCGGAGAATGAAGTAATCAAGGTTCAGCCGCAGTCCCATACCGTAGGAAGCAGCTATCTGCTTGTAGAACGTATCGAAGCGGAACTGTCCGCCGGGTTGGGCCTCGTAGTCGCGAGTGTTCCACACGTTGCCGGCATCTATGAACAGGGCGCCGTGAAGTTTCCAGAAGAGGAAAGAGCGCCACTCCATGTTGACCAGCAGTTTGAGATTACCCGTCTGATTGATGAAGTCCACCTTGCCGTCTTTGCCGGTGTAGCGTCCGGGGCCGAGCTGTCGCACCGACCATCCGCGTATGCTGTTGGGACCTCCGGCAAAGTAGCGTTTTTCAAAGGGGATGATGGAGGCATTGCCGTAGGGGACGGCCAGTCCGAAGGCTGTGTGGAAAGCGAAAGAGTTCCTGTTGTCAACCAGGATGTTTCTGGAATAATCAAAGTCCAACTTGGCGTACTGCGCAAACGCCACGTTGAAGAAGTTGTAGGCTCCGTTGTCATCTTTCTTGGCGTTGGTGGCCTGCGCCAGGGCGTAGAGCAGGTTTCCGGCCGACTCGACGCTGAAGTGGAACTGATAGGCGTTCTTCTGATACATGCTGGCATTGGAGAGGTTGCCCGTCGAGTTGTACATGAAAGAGTATGCCGAGTTGACAATGAACAGGTTTTCGTAGCTGTAGCGTATGATGGCAGAGCGTCTGCTGTCGTCGTCGAGATAGTCACGGCGGAAGGTGGACGAAATCCAAGGCATGAAGACGTAGTTCAGACTGACGGCGTCCACTTTCTGCTGTATGCGGTTGTGATTGTTATGCCAGCGGTAGCTCCAGGCACCTGTGAGCACGCGGCGGTGGAATTCGGGGCGGTCCTGCGAATTAAATTGCAGCGAGAGTTCAGACATGCCGTTAAGCCCCTGGCGTTTGCTCTCCGAGAGGAAAGGCAGAATGATGCGGGGGAAACTCAGGTGTGTTTCAGCCGAAATTTCAAAATAGTTCTGGTCGTTATATCCCTCCAGACCCGTGATGGCCTCGAAAGCGCCTTTGAGTTTGGTGGTCCACACCTCCGAGCCGCGGAAGAGATTACGGTTGGTAAAGGAAACCGAAGAGGCCACGCCCAGGTCGCCCGACGTGTTGGTGCCTTCCAGCTCGGCCGAAATGCTGTTCACCTTGTTCGTCTGCAGCGTCACGTGGCAGTCCAGCCGCCCGCTGTCGGCCTGCTCCATGCGTATGATGGCATAGCGCAGGGCCTGGAGGTTACTGAAATTGCGGTAGCTCGAACGCACGTTGTCCTCATTATAGCGGTCGCCGGGCAGGAGTTTCATTTGGGAATAGATGACGTTGGGACGCAGCTGTCGTGAGCCGTGGTAGCGCAGTTCCATTCCGCGGTAGCTCACGGTGTCGCAATGCTGCTGTGCCTCCTGTTCGAGATTGACGTCAACCACCACGTTGCGTATGGAATAACGCGTGTATATGCCCGTGGTGTCGGCGGCCACGGTTTTGCCCTCCACAAACATGGTCAGCGCGATGTCGTCAGGGCCGCGCAGGGTGTCCACCTCGAACGACACGAAGTTTTTCAGCACGCGGTAGTATCCCTCGCGGTGGAGCAACGACACCACGCGGTCGCGCTCCTTGTCGAGCAGACCGGCGTCGCAGGGCATATTTATTTTAAGGTAACTGTCGCTTTCGTAGTGGCGGAGCACCGAGTCAACCTCGCTGTCGTCCACCACGGTGCGGTAGGTGCGGATGTAGTAGCGCCGGCCGGGCTTCATGAGGTATTTCAGTTTGACCTTGTGCTCGTATTCTTCCATGAAACGCTCCGTTTCCGCCTGCAGGTAGCCCTTGTTGCGCATGGCCATCGTCAGATTGTCGCGCGAGAGCTCGGCAAGCGAGGGTTCGTAGATGACGGGTGCCTCGCCGATGCGGCGGAAAAACTTGTTGATGCCCTTGGTGCTGTCACGCCCCGACACACAGTAGAGCCCCAGCGGCACTTTCACGAGACTGAACCAGCGGGCGTTGGCTTCCTGACGCACATAGCCGCGGTAGGCCGACGCATCCACCTTGCGGTCGTTGCTCTTCAGCGTGACCGACGAGAGCACCTGCTGCCCCTCGGAGAGAAACTTGCCCGAAGAACAGCCCTGGAGCACCATGGCCAGAGCCAGAACCAATGCCGGAATTAAAAAATGACGCTTCAAACGCAGAATTTTGGCACAAAGGTAACACTTTATCAAAAATTCTTTCGTATTTTCGCCGCACAAAATCATCTGTCGCCCATGATTAGCAAAAACCGACTGAAACAGATCCAAAGCCTTGCCTACAAGAAATACCGCGACCGCGGAGGGCTCTTCCTGGCTGAAGGTCCCAAGGTGGTGGAAGAGCTGTTGGCCGCCTACCCTCCCGCCTACGTGGCCGCCACGGAGGAATGGCTCGACGCCCATCCCCTGCCCGGCGTTGAAACCGAAGTGGTCACGCCCGAAGAACTGCGGCGCGCCAGCCTGATGCAAACACCACAGCACGTGCTTGCCCTGCTGCGCAAGCCACAGGGCGACACCGACACACTGCCCTCAGGCAACGACGTGAGCAAAAACCTCGTGCTCGCCCTCGACAACATCCAAGACCCGGGCAACCTGGGCACCATCGTGCGCATATGCAACTGGTTCGGCATCGGCCACATCGTGTGCTCGCCCGACACCGCCGACGTCTATGCCCCAAAGGTCATCCAGGCCACCATGGGCGCCCTGGCCAAGGTCAAAGTCCACTACACCCCCCTCGCCGGCTACCTCCGCCAGCTGCCGGCCGACACACCCGTTTACGGCACCTTTCTCGAGGGAAGCAACATCTACACCGAAGCGCTCACACCCGGCGGCATCGTCGTCATGGGCAACGAGGGCAAGGGCGTATCGCCCGAAGTGGCCGCCTGCATCAACCGGCGGCTGTTCATCCCCCCCTTCCCCACCACGGCAAGCCACGTGGAGAGCCTCAATGTGGCCATCGCCACGGCCATTACCGTGTCGGAATTCCGTCACCGCCTTCACCTTTAGCCATATACGCGGCCCGGAGGGCGCCCTGCCCCGCAGACCACGACGGCAGCCCCATCCTTCAAGAAGAAAATTTCATCGAGTGGTCGGTCCGACCGACCGACCGCACTAAAGATGCAACATTAAGGAACACAGGCTGATTGCTGACAATTTCATCAAAATTGAAGCGGTCAGTCCCGACCACTTGCCACCCGACGGCTGCGGCCTGCCTGTCACGCCAGAAAATATCACGGCGCATAAACGTCACGTCGTGGCCGGTCCGACCGACCGACCAACTTGCCGGTACGTTACAGATGGCTACATCATCCATAAGCACACATGCGCAATCGATTGTGCATAGTAGTAAGGTGACAAGGAAACACCCATACTGCTCCAATACGCCGCCACACGTTTCTCCGTAACCGGGCAACGAGAACTGGGAGGCCACGGGGCGGCCACCGGCGGCATTATGTCTGATTAAGGAGAAAAAACAGGGTACATTGCCAAAACTTAAAAAGACAGCCGACCACCCCGACGGTTGCCACATAAAAGCAGAACCCGTTAACAGTAAGCCAACTACAACCGTCAAAGAGGTCAAAACGGGGGTGGTCGGTCGGTCGGACCGACCACACGATGTATTTTTTGTTCCGTAGGGGGAGCAGGTGGCGCGGTCAGTCCTCGCGGCGCAATACCATGGCTGTGCGGGCGGGCAAATAGAGCATCAGGCGACCGTCGGAGGCCGTGTGGTCCGCCCCGTCGCCGTCCAGAGGCACCGTGAAATGGTCCACCGAGTCGTCTGCCCGTGAGAATCCCCCGTATTGGGCGGCGTCGCTGTCGAGTTGCACGGTGTATTTGCCAGCCGGCACCACGAGCCCATAGTCGGTGAAACTGCGTGTGGGACTGAAGTTGAACACAAAGAGCAGGTCGCCGCGCATGAAGGCCAGCACTTGGTCGCCATCGTGCTGGCAGATGCCTGCGACGGGAGTCTTGTCAATCTGACGGACAGAGGTGAGCTGCGACAACATGGCGCGGTCGAAGTCGGCAAGCCACTGATAGCAGAGCGAAGGGTCGTCAGCCAAGTGCCATTGGCGGCGTGCGTAGTGGTAGCTCCATCCGTTGCCCTCGCGGGGGAAGTCTATCCACTCGGGATGTCCGAACTCGTTGCCCATGAAATTGAGGTATGCGCCGTTGAGCGTGGCGCAGGTGACCAGACGTATCATCTTGTGCAGGGCCAATCCGCGACGGACGGTATCGTTCTCGTCGCCGCGGCGCAGATGCCAGTACATGTCGGCATCCATCAGGCGGAAGGCAATGGTCTTGTCGCCCACGAGGGCCTGGTCGTGGCTCTCGCAGTAGGTCACGGTGTGCTCGTCGGAGCGCCGGTTGGTGAGTTCGTAGAGGATAGACGAAGGATGCCAGTCCTCATCACGCTGCTCCTTGATGAGTTTAATCCAGTAGTCGGGCACGTTCATGGCCATGCGGTAGTCGAAGCCGTAGCCGCCGTCCTTCAACGGCGAGGCCAGGCCGGGCATGCCCGACACCTCTTCGGCGATGGTGATGGCCTGGGGATTGACCTCGTGGACCAGGTCGTTGGCCAGCGCGAGATAGCAGAGGGCTTCGTCGTCCTGATGGCCGTTGAAATAGTCATCGTAGCTGGTAAAAGCCTCACCCAGCCCGTGGCTGTAGTATATCATCGAGGTGACACCGTCGAAGCGGAAGCCTTCGAACCGATATTCCTCCAGCCAATACTTGCAGTTGGAGAGCAGGAAGTGGATGACCTCGTCCTTACCGTAGTCGAAGCAGAGACTGTCCCACTGGTTGTGGAGGCGGCGCGGCCCGGAGAGGAAGTATTGCGAAGGGTCGCCGGCCAGATTGCCCAGCCCCTCGTTCTCGTTTTTGACAGCGTGGCTGTGGACCAGGTCCATGATGACGGCAAGGCCCATGCGGTGGGCGTCGTCGATGAGATGCTTCAGCTCGTCGGGGGTGCCGAAACGGCTGGACGGGGCGAAGAAGTTGGACACGTGGTAGCCGAAACTGCCATAGTAGGGATGCTCCTGGATGGCCATGATCTGGATGGCATTGTATCCGGCCCGCACCACACGCGGCAGCACAGCGGTGCGGAATTCTTCGTACGTGCCCACGCGCTCTGCGTCCTGGGCCATGCCAATGTGGCATTCGTAGATGAGCAGCGGGTGACGCTTGGGGCGGAATGCGCCGGCGGTGAATCGGTAAGGCTCGTCGGGCTGCCACACTTGGGCGGAAAAGACGGCCGTCTGCTCGTCCTGCACGGCACGCCGGCACCACGCCGGCATACGCTCGCCGCAGCCGCCATCCCAATAGACTTTCATCTTGTACAGGTCGCCGTGCTTCATGCCCGAAAGGGGCAACTGCAGCTCCCACACGCCGTTTTCCAGGCGCTGCAGGCGGTATATGGCGAGTTCCTGCCAACCGTTGAAGTCGCCGACAAGATATATCTCCGTGGCATTGGGAGCCCACTCGCGGAATACCCATCCCGACGCCGTGCGGTGCAGACCAAAGTAGAGGTAACCGTCGGCAAACTGCGACAGCGAGCCGCCTGCCGACGCCGCAAGCGCCGCACGCCGGCCAGCATAATGGGCATGACGCCCGACGATGGCAGCTTCGTAAGGTTTCAGCCAAGGGTCGCGGCGGACGATTCCAAGTGTCTTCTGTCGCATATCATTCCACTTGGGCCACGCCCTTCACATAGGTGCCGCGGCGTATAACCGTGCCGTTGCGGTCTTTCTCCACAAACGGGCCTTCACGCAGTCCGTCCATGTAAGTGCCCTCAAAGCGCACACCATTTTTGTCTTCTTCAATACACTTGCCGTGCTTGACTCCTCCCATGAATTGACCTTTGAATTTTGTACCGTCGGCCATGCGGAGTATGCCTTCACCTTCCATCTTGTCTTTTGCCCATCCGCCTTCGTAAACGTCGCCATTGCGCCAGGTATATTTGCCATGGCCATGGCGCATGTCGTCTTTCCACTGGCCCTGATACTGCGGTCCGTTCTTCCATATCATGGTGCCTTCGCCGCTTTTTTCGCCATTGAGGAAATTGCCCACATATTTGTCGCCGTTCTTGAAGGTAAAGACGCCGGCTCCGGTACGTTCGCCGTGGGCATACTGGCCTTCATAGACATTACCGTTTTTGAAGCGGTAGATGCCTTTGCCGTGCTGGTTGTCATCTTTCCACTCGCCGTCGTAAACATCGCCGTCGGCGTAGTGATAGGTGCCACGGCCGTTACGTAGATTGTTGGCCCACTCGCCGTCATAGGTAGAGCCGTCGGGCCATAGGAACTTGCCCTTGCCACTCTTCTTGTCGTCTTTCCACTCGCCGCTGTAGGAGGCGCCGTTGGCATACTGGTAGGTGCCTTTTCCCTGACGCTTGTCCTGAGACCAGTTGCCCTGGTAGACGTCGCCGTTGTAGTAGTACATCTTGCCCTCACCCTGCTGATAATCACGATACCAGAGGCCGTCGTAGCGGTTGTTGTTCATGAAGTAATAGACACCGCGGCCGTGCTGCTGGTCCTGCAGCCACTCGCCTTCGTACTTTTCGCCGTCGGTGAAGGTATAGGTGCCCTTGCCCTGGCGTTTGCCCTTGACATAGTGGCCTTCGTACACGTCACCGCTTTTGAACATCGTTTTACCTTCGCCATGGGGCCTGCCTGCCATCATTTCGCCGGTATATATGGCGCCGTCTTTGAATGTATAGGTGCCTATACGCAATTTTTGGGCCTGCGCCGGTGCTGCGGAGAGCACGAGTGAGCACAGCAACAGAAGGATTCCTTTACGTTTCATGATTTTTCGTCGTTACGAGTTAAATATGCCTCGGCGCGTGCCAAATCGGCGGGGGTGTCAATGCCTATGGTTTCGCGTCGGGTGATACCTACTTTTATATTATAGCCGTTTTCGAGCCACCGCAACTGTTCCAACGACTCCGCCAGTTCCAGCGGCGAGGGCTCGAGCCGGGTTATCTCGGCCAGTGTGGCGGCGGTGTAGCCGTAGAGGCCGATGTGCTTGTAGAACACATGGTTTGCGAGCCACTCTTCCTTCGGGCAGTTGCGCAGATAGGGAATGACGGAGCGGCTGAAGTAGAGGGCGCGCATCGCGGGGCTGACCACCACTTTGGGAGAATTGGGGTTTTCGAGCCGTTCGAGGCCGTCGGCCGGCTCAAAGGGCTTCACCAGCGTGGCAATCTGGGTGTCGGGGGCGTCAAAGCAGCGTTTCAGCGCTTCCAGTTGTTCTCCATGGATGAAGGGTTCGTCACCCTGCACGTTGACCACGACATCGTAGCCTCCTCCCACCTTCGTCAGCGCCTCCATACAGCGGTCGGTGCCGCTGCGGTGGTGGGTGCCCGTCATCACGACGTTGCCGCCGAAGCCTGCCACGCATTCGCCGATGCGCTCGTCGTCGGTGGCCACGACCGTGTAGTCGAACGATGCCTTCACGCGCTCATAGACCCGCTGCACGATGGGTTTGCCGCCGAGCAAGGCCAGGGGCTTGCCGGGAAAACGCGTGGAAGCGTAGCGCGCAGGTATGATAGCTATATATCTATGTTTCATTTTCATTGGAATATCTCGTCTATACCGTTTTCTACAATCGTGTCGTTGGGCATGGTGGTGGCGCAGAACTCGAAGTCGGGCGGGATGTTGAACTTGTCGTTCTGAGAATAGCCCAGCGATTTGTCGGCATAGACTTTCGTCATAAACTTTGCCCAGATGGGAAGGGCCATTGAGGCGCCCTGGCCTTGGGCCATGTTGTCGAAATGTATGTCGCGGTTTTCTCCGCCTACCCAGCAGCCGGCCACCAGAGCGGGCACCATGCCGATGAACCAGCCGTCGGAGTTGTTGTTCGTCGTACCTGTCTTGCCGGCTATCTCGCCCGTGAAGTTGTATCTGCTGCGCAGGCGGCGTCCGGTGCCTTGGTCGATGACGGCTTTCAGCATATCGAGCATCTTGTAGGAGCTCTCGGCGCTGATGACCTCGTTGGTGCGGGCGTGGAAATTGGCCACGGTTTCACCGTTGTTGTCCTCAATCTTTGTCACGAACAGGGGAGCCACGCGTATGCCGCTGCCCACGAAGGCGGTGTAGGCACTCACCATTTCGCCCACCGAGATGTCGCAGGGACCGAGGCACAGGGACATGGACGGGTGGATGTCGAGACTGTTTATGCCGAAGTTACGCAGCAGTTCCAGCAGGGCGTGGGGATTGAGTTTGCTCATCAGGTAGGCCGATATCCAGTTGTTCGACTGCGAGAGTCCCCACTTCAGCGTCACCTGTTGGCCATAGCGCGCCTTGTTGGCATTGCGAGGCGTCCAAGGTTTGCCGGCCACGATGTAGGTGCGCTGCACGTTGGGCGCCACGTCGCAGGGCGAGTAGCCGTTCTCCATGGCCAGCGAATACAGGTAGGGCTTGATGGTAGAGCCTATCTGACGTCGGCCCGACATGCACATGTCATATTGGAAACTGGCATAGTCTATGCCGCCCACATAGGCCTTCACGCCGCCCGTTTCAGGGTCTATGGCCATGAAACCGGTGCGCAAGAATGATTTGTAGTAGAGGATGGAGTCGAGCGGGCTCATCAGCGTGTCGATGTCACCGCGGTATGAGAACAGGCTCATGCGCACTTTTTGGCGGAACACTTTGTCTATCTCGCTTTCGCTCATACCGGCTTTCTTCAATAGGCGGTAACGGTCGCTCTGGGCTATGTTGCGGTGAACGATTTCCTTAATCTGCTGCGGCGACAGTGAGGACGAGAAGGGGAACGACGCCTTGTGGCCCTTGGCTTTTTCGAATTCGGGCTGCAGATATCCCGCCATATGCTCGCGGACGGCGTCTTCGGCATAGCGTTGCATGCGGGAGTCGATGGAAGTATAGATTCTCAGGCCGTCGGTATAGATATTGTAGGGCGTACCGTCCTTTTTGAAATTTTTATTGCACCAGCCGTAGAGCGGATCGCTTTCCCAGGCAATGGAATCGTCGTGATACTGCTGCGCTTGCCACTCGAAATACTGGCTCTTGACGGGTTTCTTGGCCATCATGATGCGGCGGAGATATTCGCGGAGGTAAGTGGCCAGGCCTTCCTTGTGAGAAACACGCTGGAAGTGGACGCCCAGCGGCTGTTGCTGCAAGGTGTCACACTCTGCCGACGAGATGTAGCCGGCGTCGCGCATCAGGCCGAGCACCACGTTGCGCCTGTCGCGCACGCGCTCGGGCTCGCGTATGGGATTGTAGAACGAGGGATTCTTGCACATGCCCACAAGCATGGCCGACTCGGCCACGCTGAGCTCCTTCGGCGTCTTGTTGAAATATATCTTTGCCGCCGACTTGATGCCAACGGCGTGATGGAGGAAGTCGAAGTAGTTAAGGTAAAGCGTCAGGATTTCGTCTTTCGAATAGTAGCGCTCCAGCTTCACCGCTATCACCCATTCTATCGTCTTCTGCAGCAGTCGCTCCGTCGTGCTGCCGGCTGAGGCGGTGTAGAGCTGTTTGGCCAGCTGCTGAGTGATGGTACTGCCGCCGCCGGCGCCTTTGTGGCCCAGCAGTCCGCGTTTCACGATGGCTCGGCCCAAAGAACGGAAGTCGATACCGTTGTGTTCATAAAAACGTTTGTCTTCAGTGGCAATCAGAGCCTGCATCATAGAGGGCGCAATTTCGTCATGGGGCACAAAGACACGGTTTTCGTTGAGCGACCAAGTGCCCAGGAGCACATTATCCGCCGTCAGCACCTGAGAAGCATAGCGGCTGATGGGATTTTCAAGCTCTTCGATGGGCGGCACATAGCCTATCCATCCGTTGGCAATGGCCGTAAAGAACAGCACCACTGCGCCAACGAGGCCTAAGAGCGAGCCCCAGAGGACTTTAACGATTTTACTTTTCATCTATACAACACTTCTTTTCGCCATAAGGCAGCACCGCATCTGCAAACGGTGTTCTGCAAAGTTACAAATACTTTTCGGACTATTCGGCCTACAAAGCATAAAATAAGGTTATACGCCACCCGAGAAAATCAGGCAGACACCCGCGGCACCATGTCTGACCTCTGAAAAACAAAGCGGAACAACCGGAAAACAATGCCCCTCCCGGCTGCCTGCAAGGGGTTTTCAGCCGCCCGGCCGACTTTTTTCGCCCAAGAACTTCCGTATCTCGGCTTTTTTATATAGTTTTGCACTCTCAATCGAACAAAACAAAACAAGTACTCACATGGACTTGAAATCAAAAATAGAAGACCTCCTGAATGAAGTGGCAGAGCTGAAAGCCAGTAACGACAAGGAACTGGAAGCCCTGCGCATCAAGTATCTCAGCAAGAAAGGCGTGGTCAGCGAACTGATGAACGAGTTCCGCACCGTAGCCCCCGAAGCAAAGAAAGAAATAGGCATCCGCATCAACAAGCTCAAGACCGAAGCCCTGGAAAAGATCAACGGCCTCAGAGAGCAGTTGCTGGCCTCTGCCGTGACGGAATCGGCCGAGAACCTCGACCTCACCCGCACGGCCTACCCCGTTCCCCTGGGCACACGTCACCCCATCAGCCTCGTCAAGAACGAAATTATCGACATCTTCTCGCGACTTGGCTTCTGTCTGGCCGACGGTCCCGAAATCGAAGACGACTGGCATGTGTTCTCATCCATGAACTTTCCCGCCGACCATCCGGCACGCGACATGCAAGACACCTTCTTCATCGAGACCCACCCCGACATCATCCTGCGCACACACACCAGTTCTGTACAGTCGCGCGTCATGGAAAAACAGCAACCGCCCATCCGCGTCATCTGTCCCGGACGTGTTTACCGCAATGAGACCATCAGCGCCCGCGCCCACTGCTTCTTCCATCAGGTGGAAGGGCTCTACGTGGACGAAAAAGTGTCGTTTGCCGATTTGAAGCAAGTACTGCTGCTTTTTGCCCAGGAAATGTTCGGCAAAGACACCAAGATACGCCTCCGCCCCTCCTACTTCCCCTTCACAGAGCCCTCGGCCGAGATGGACATCAGCTGTAACATCTGCGGCGGCAAGGGATGCAGTTTCTGCAAACACACCGGTTGGGTGGAAATTCTCGGCTGCGGCATGGTCGACCCCGCAGTGCTCGATGCCTGCGGCATAGACAGCTCAAAATACATGGGCTACGCCTTCGGCTTGGGCGTGGAGCGCATCACTAACCTCAAATACCAGATCAAAGACCTGCGCATGTTCTCGGAGAACGACAAACGTTTCCTTGAGGAATTCACGGCTGCCAACTGATACGTTTGGCAACAACCATACAAAGAGGGCCGCAAACTTTTGTTTGCGGCCCTCTGCTATGGGTTATACCGGCAGTTCTTTCGGTTTTACATTGCCTAAATAAACAAAGGAGAAATTACGTCCTTTGGCTGAAGGGAACTGGCTGCGCATGTCCACATCCTGGCGGTTGCGCAGATGCTCCACGATGCGCTCATAGCAGTCCATGGGGCTGTTGGCCTTGCACATGGCGCGGAAACGGGTGTCCTTGTACTGGAATTTATTGGTTCCGGGAATGGCAATGACCCGTTTGAAATTGAGCGTACCGTCATACCATCCGGGTATCTCCTCGCTCAGCATGTTGGTGCGCAGCTTCTTCGAGTCCACACCCTGGAAATCGCCGTCCGGCTCCATCCTGCTGCGGTTCAACTTGAACTCTTCGAGCGTGTTGGCTTCAGTTTTTATCACGATAAAGTAAACATGGGAATGCACTTTATAGCGTTTCGGATAAGAAATCGGGGACTGGGCGAACATGGAGAGGTCGTCGATGAAGTCATCGTCGATGACAAAGTCGGTAAGTTCAAGACTGCGCAGGAAATCGAGGGCTTCGTCCAAATTGTGAGCCACCGTTTCATCGTTGAAATAGCGAATGTACAGATTCATAAAAATCCAACCGTTTTTGTTTTCATTTATAATTATACATATACCCTTATTGCTTTTGTCCGTTCGCAATAAGACATAAAAAAGAGCGGAAAACGGGACTCGGACCCGCGACCCCGACCTTGGCAAGGTCGTGCTCTACCAACTGAGCTATTTCCGCATTGCTCTTATGATTTTAGTGAAGAGAAGGAGACTCGAACTCCCACGTCACAATTGACACTACCCCCTCAAAGTAGCGCGTCTACCAATTCCGCCATCTCTCCAAACTATCAAAGAGTGTGCCCAGAACAGGACTCGAACCTGCATGCCTTTCGACACACGCACCTGAAACGTGCGCGTCTACCAATTCCGCCACCTGGGCTCCAATAAGACAAGAGCGGAAAACGGGACTCGGACCCGCGACCCCGACCTTGGCAAGGTCGTGCTCTACCAACTGAGCTATTTCCGCATTGCTACCGGCGTTCCTCTAAACGCAGTGCAAAAGTACAACATTATTTTATTCCGACAAAAAAAATAGATGTTTTTTTCTGTCTGATATCATTTTTATTCTGTCAAAGATGCCTCAGGCCATGTCCCACACGCGTCAGCACATGCGGTCACGGTAGTCTTCGTAAGAGAACCGGCGCAGGAGCAACTTGCTGCCATCGGCACGCAACAGCGCGATCGAGGGATGGGCCACGCCGTTGAACATGTTGGTCTTCACCGTCGTGTAGTGTATCATGTCCTCAAAGACAACCGTCTCTCCCACCCGCAGCTCGTGGTCAAACTGCCACAGGCCCATGTAGTCGCCGCTCAGACAACTGTTTCCTCCCAGCCGGTACACATACGGCCCCCGGCGCACAGCCTCGGGACAGGTCTCTTCGGGCAACGTCATGGCTCCGCGCACGGCGGGATGATAGGGCATTTCCAAACAATCGGGCATGTGGCAGGTGAAGCTTACGTTAAGTATAGCCGTCCTGATGCCATGGTTTTCCACCACATCCACCACGGTGGACCGCAGGTAGCCGGTTTGCCAAAGGAAGGCGGAGCCCGGTTCCAGGAACAGCGTCAAGTTGGGATGGCGCTGGCGGAAACGGCGCAGGGTGTCGATGAGCAGTTCCACATGATAGCCCTCGCGGGTCATCAGATGGCCGCCGCCCATGTTGAGCCATTTCAGACGGGGAAGCCACCGGCCGAAGCGCTGCTCAACGTTGTCAAGCACTTTGACAAGCGATGTGGCGTCGTTCTCGCACAGACAGTGGAAATGGAACCCTTCAAGGCCTTCGGGCAACTGGTCTGGCATATCCTGAGCCAGCACTCCGAAACGCGAACCGGGAGCACAGGGGTTGTAGAGTTCCGTCTCTATCTCGGAATATTCGGGATTGATGCGCAAACCCAGCGACACGGGGTGACCGGCTGCCTTGACGTAGGGAGCGAACCGCGCCAGCTGTGAAAGAGAATTCATGGTCACGTGGCCGCTGCAAGCCAGGATTTCACCAAACGTGGCTTCGTCGTAGGCGGGTGAATACGTGTGGGTGAGACACCCGAATTCTTCAGCCGAAAGACGGGCTTCGTAGAGCGAACTGGCGGTGGTGTGGCTGATATATTCCTTGAATATAGGAAAACTCTTCCACAAGGCGAATGCTTTTAGGGCCAGAATGATTTCAACTCCGCTCTCGCGCGCCACACGGGAAATGAAGTCCAGATTTTGGCGCAAGCGGGTTTCTTCCATCACGTAGCAGGGCGACGGAAATGTTTCTACAATTTGACCTTTCAGCATTATTTTCAGACGGTGGTTATACAATGTGGCCGGATGCCGCCGCCTGCTGACGGCAACATCCGGCTACTGAGCTTTTATAATTACATTACACCGCGGCGGCGCAATTCTTCCTGCCATTTCCAGGCACTCAACAGGGCTTCGGCCAGCGTATGTTCGGCTTTCCATCCGAGCACCTTGTTGGCTTTGTCCACATTGCCCCACACCTGTTCGATATCGCCGGCGCGGCGTCCCACTATCTTGTAGGGCAGCTTCACGCCGGTGCATTCTTCAAACGTGTTGATCAGTTCCAGAACGGAGTTTCCCTTGCCTGTGCCCACGTTGAACACATCGACAGCCTGTTCCATCTTGCCGTCCAAAATATGTGCCATGGCGCAGACGTGGGCTTTGGCCAAATCGACCACATATATGAAGTCGCGTATGCAGGAACCGTCGGGCGTGTCATAGTCATCGCCGAAGACACTCAGTTCCTTGCGGATGCCAATGGCGGTCTGCGTCAGATAAGGGATGAGATTGGCCGGCACGCCGTTGGGCATTTCTCCGATGATGGCCGAGGGATGGGCGCCGATTGGGTTGAAGTAACGCAGCAGAATGGCTTTGACGGGAGCGCCGCTCTTGATGTAATCCTGTATGATTTCTTCACAAATCTGTTTCGTGTTGCCATAGGGACTTTCGGCCTTCTTGATGGGAGCCTGCTCGGTTACGGGCAGATTTTCCTTGTCCGGTTGTCCGTACACGGTGCACGAGCTGGAGAAGATGATGCCTTTAACGTCGTACTTGGGCATGAGTTCCAGCAGATTCATCAGGGAATTCAGGTTGTTGCGGTAATATAGCAACGGCTTGAACACACTTTCGCCCACCGCCTTGCTGGCTGCGAAGTGGATAATGCCTTCTATACCCTTGTATTTCTGGAATACGGCTTCCAGGGCGGGCACATCGTTGCAATCGACTTTCTCGAAAGCGGGCCGGACGCCGGTAATCTGTTCTATACCGTCCACTACATCTGCATTAGAGTTGGACAAATTGTCTACAATGACGACATCATAGCCGGCATTTATCAATTCCACGGTCGTATGTGAGCCAATGAAGCCCGTACCACCGGTTACCAATATTGTACGATTCATATTATAATTATTAAGTTTCTTTACTAAAAGTCTATGTTAAACCCGAGGGTGAAGCTTTCCTGATATTCTATCTTCCGTTTGCCGTCCCTGTCGCGCCGGCTGTAGTCGAAGCGCGGGTAAAGATAGAGGGTCGTGTTCAGATATTTGTTGATGGAGAACCGGAGCGTGTTTTCAAATTCCCAACGATAGAAGCTGTAATCGGTAAAATAGTCCAGACGCGATGTCCAGCGGAGGTCTTTGAGAATATTCATACTGAAGTTCACCGAAATGTTGGAACCGTAGTATTCCTTGAAGTGATGGTGGGGCTTCAGTCCGTGGCGCGTTTCCAGATTTGCCCTTGCCACGTAGCGGTAGTCGAAGGACAGAGGGGCCAGATGGACTTTCAGCGAGAATTTTTTGTTCAGGTTATAGTCCATACCGATTGAAAGGTTGGTGCTGAAGGGCGAGAAAATGTCTGAAATGGCCGTATGGCTGTTCATGTTGTATTTGGGCAGGATTTGCGTCACGCTGTTCAGCTGCAAAGAGTATGACCATTTTCCTATGGCCTTTATGTTAAGGTTGTTCACCATACGCATTTCGTTCGATGTGGGCGTCCACTTGTGTATGGTGTCACCTTTGACGGTCTGCATGCCCAGTCGGGCCGCAAAGGTGGTTACGAAGACGATCTTGCGCTGGTCGTTGTAGGTCAGGGTATAGTTTGCCGTGCCCAGGAACGAATTGTAGTTGTTGCCACCCTTGTACCAGTTGTCGGAGAAATGGAATTGCTGCAGGTTAACCCCGTAACTGTGCTTCAGTGTCCAGAAGTTCGGCCGCCGGTTGACAATCTGCACTGGCTCCACTACCTCTTCGGGCGCTTTAGGTTTGAGTTTGTCCGAAAGAGATACTTCCGAGTCTATTTTATCATTGACATCGGTGCGCAGGCCCGAGGTTTCGGCCAACAGTTTTTCATCCTGGCTGATGTATTGCGGGTTGGAAATGTAGAATTGAGCCAACATGTCGTTCATGGCACTGTCTCTTTTCAGTTGCAGGTCACCTTGCAGCAGGCCGGAGGAGAATGTGCGGGCCGGCGTGCCGTATTTGCTCTGCCAGATGTTGTCCATCGTCTGGTTGATGGGCGAATAATAGAATGTCGGTTTCAGAAACAGGCGGTAGTAGTAGGGATTTTTCAGCAGGTCGTTTCCGCGATAGGTCCACGTGGAGTCGTAATAGGTCTTCAGTTGAGCCAGCGAATCGGAGTAACGCTGCACTATTTCATCGGCGAAAGTCGTTGGGTTGACTTTCACCCGCCGCATACGCTGGGCTGAGGCTATGCTAAGGCTGAGCACGGCCAACATGAACAACAGGAGACTTTTCTTCATGCGTTATTCTATGCTTACACCTGCAAAGGTAAGCATTTATTGCGAGAATGTGACGGATTTGACAAAGATTATCACAACCACGATTTCCTGCGGAACAGGAAATAGCCCACGCCTGCCACAGCCAGTGAGAAGCCTGCCACGAGTGGGAAGCCCCACCATTTATTTTCCATGCCGTTGATGAGGTTCATGCCATACAAGCTGGCAATCAGCGTGGGGAACATCAGAATGATGGAGATGGAAGTCATGGTTTTCATCACGCCGCTCATATTGTTGTTGATGATACTGGCGTATGTTTCCATCGTCGAGTCGAGAATGTTCGTGTAAATATTGGTTGTTTCGCGCGCCTGATTCATTTCGATGGTCACGTCTTCGATCAGGTCGGCGTCAAGTTCATCGACGGGCAGCTTGAACTTCAGTTTCGACAGCAGGGTTTCGTTGCCGCGGATCGATGTGACGAAATAGGTCAGGCTGTCTTGAAGCCGTGACAGGCCAATCAGGTCTTCGTTGCTGATTTTATGGTCCAGCTTGTGTTTATATTCGTCAATGAGCGAACTGATTTGCTTCAGGCGCTTCAGATACCAGACGGAGGAGGAAAGGAACAGGCGGAAGACCAAATCGACTGCATCGGTGAAGCCCTGGTTGCGCTTTTGCTGATACGAAACAAAGTCTATCATCATGTTGGTTTCGTAGTTGCACACCGTGACACAGATGTCCTTGTTCAGTATTATGCCCAAGGGCACCGTAGTATGGGGCGTGCGGCTACGGACTTCCTTCACGTAGGGAATACGCAGGATAATGAGCACCCACCCGTCGTCAAACTCGTAACGGGAGCGCTCGTCTTTGTCTCGGATGTCGTCAAGAAAGTAGTCAGGTACCTTCAACTCTTCCATTAAGAACTTTTCGTCGTCCTCATTTGGGCAGGTCACCTGAGCCCAACAATTGGGCTCCCACTCTTGAAGCGTACGCAGCGTACGGTCGTAATTCCAAAATGTTCGCATCTTCAGTTCCTCCAACGTTTCTCAGGGACGGGAGGCAAGCACTCCGATGCGGGTGCGAACATCCTGTCCTTCTACCGTTTATTTTCCGCGAAATAGTCGTCCATTATTCGTTTAAGAATGGTTTTCGGCAGCAAAGTTAATAAAAAATACTTATTAACACGCCCTACTCCCCATAAAAATTGCCTTTCCATCGGCTTCGGCCCGCCAAACGGCCCATTTCGGAGCACCATGTGGGACATGGAGCGGAACATATCGGAGATAGAAAAGACTAAAACGGACATATGGAGGCGCAGCGCAGGTTACGCCGTTTAGAGCGGGGCATTCTTTGTGCAAAAGTATTCACTGCGGGCGGCATTCCGCGTCGATGGCGTTTGTCAGGTCCACGAAGTCTTGCACACTGAGGCGTTCAGGGCGTTGGGTGAGCACTATGTCGCCGAAAAAGCTGGCGTGACGTTCGGGAGAAGCGGAGATGCCGCGCTCGGTGTCAAGGGCCGTCAGCAGGGGTTTCAGACTGCCGCGCATCATCTTGCGGCGCTGGTTGAAGGCTGTCTTCACTACACGGCGGAACAGGGTTTCATCGCAGCCCAATGCGGTCACTGCGTTGCGCGTGAAACGGACGGCGGCGCTGTCTACCTTAGGCGGGGGATTGAATACCGAAGGCGGCACGGTGAACAGGTATTCCGTGTCATACCATGCCTGAAGCAGCACGCTCAGGATGCCGTAATGCTTCGTGCCAGGCCCGCTGCAGAGACGCTCAGCCACCTCTTTCTGTATCATACCCGTGCAACAGGGGATGCGGTCGCGGTTGTCAATGAGTTTGAAGAAAATCTGGCTGCTGATATTGTAGGGATAGTTGCCTGTCAAGACAAACGGCCGGCCGCCGAAAAGGCGTGTCAGGTCCATTTTGAGGAAGTCGCCCTCCACGATGTGGTCGCGCAGCATGGGGAAATGGGCATTGAGGTATCCGATGCTCTCCGTATCGAGTTCTATCACCTCCAAAGGTCGGCGCTTGCCCAAGAGGTGCTCTGTCAGAGCCCCCGTGCCGGGGCCAATCTCGAGCACGGGGATGTCGGGGCACGTGTCAATCGTGTCGGCAATGCGCATGGCCGTAGCGACGTCGGTCAGAAAATGCTGGCCAAGGCTTTTTTTGGCCCGTACATTCATATATTTATAATTCATTGCAAATTCTCAACGCTCAGTTCTCAATTATCAATTAAAATATGTATCTTTGCTGACTACAAAAGTACGGAAAAGTTTTTGGCAAACGAAGTTTTGAAACATATAATTCAGAAAACGCTTAAAATCATCTTCCCCTTCGTGCTGGGCGGAGGCATCCTGTATTGGATGTACAGGGACATGGACTTCAACGAAATCCGTGATGTGATGCTCCACCAGATGCGATGGGAATGGATGATTCTGTCATTCGTTCCGGGAGTATTGGCCCAGGTGTTCCGTGCTCTGCGCTGGCGGCAGTCACTCGAGCCATTGGGCGAACGACCCCGCGTGAGCAGTTGCATACACGCCATTTTCCTGTCGTACGCATCGAGCCTGGTCGTTCCACGTTCGGGCGAATTTCTGCGGTGCGGCGTGTTGACGCGCGAAGACGGCACCCCCTTCTCCAAGGCCCTGGGAACAGTGGTTACGGAGCGCGCCGTTGACATTGTGATGATGCTCCTGCTGTTCCTCGTGGTCTTCATGCTGCAAATTCCCGTGTTCAAAGAATTCTTCAGCACCACGGGAGTCAGTTTCCAAAGCGTCATGGCGCGCTACACAAGCACCGGCATCTTCGTCACGTTGCTCTGCGGCGTGTGCGCACTTGTCCTGATGGCCGTCTTGTGGCACCGCCTGGCTTTTTCCCACAAGGTGCGCGACGTGATGCACGGCCTGGCCGAAGGATTGCTCTCCATAAAGAAGATTAGAAACATACCTTTATATATTATATACTCCGTGGGCATCTGGGTAGCCTACTTCTTCCATTACTACCTCACGTTCTTCTGCTTCAACTTCACGGAAAACCTCGGCATGATGGCCGCGCTCGTCTCTTTCTGCGTAGGCACGGTGGCCGTCATCGTACCAACACCCAACGGAGCCGGCCCCTGGCATTTCGCAGTGAAGACTATTCTGACCAAATCATACGGACTGGCCGAAACGAGCGCCAACATCTTTGCGCTCATCGTGCACACCGTCCAGACATTGTTGCTTGTAGTGCTCGGCATGTACAGCATGCTTGCACTTATGTGGCACAAAAGAAACAAGAGAAAAGACTTCTGAAACAATAAAACTTATAAATTATGGCAAACATTCAAGACTTACAACCGCAGGGCATTTGGAAGAGTTTCTATGCCCTGACACGCGTGCCCAGACCTTCGGGCCATTTGGAAAAAATCCAGCAATTCCTCCTCGACTGGGCAAAAGAGCGCCATATCGAAGCGTTCAAGGACAATGCAGGCAACATTGTGATGACCAAACCGGCCACTCCGGGCTACGAAAACCGCGCCATCGTGACGATGGAAGCCCACATGGACATGGTTCCGCAGAAGACAGCCGAGAGCACCCACAACTTCGAGACCGACCCTATCGAAACTTACATCGACGGCGACTGGCTTAAAGCCAAGGGAACCACACTCGGCTCCGACGACGGCATAGGTGTGGCCACGGCAATGGCCGTTTTCGAAGACAACAGTTTGGAACACGGCCCGCTGGAAGCCATCTTCACCGTCGATGAAGAGACATGCATGTACGGAGTAAACAATCTGAAGCCCGAAACTCTGAAAGGACGCATCCTCTTGAACCTCGACAACGAGACCGAAGGCGAGATAATCATCGGCAGCGCCGGCGGCGAAGACGTGGCAGCCGAGTTGGAATATCAGGAAGAGGACACCGACAGCGGCGACGTGGCTCTGAAAATTACGCTGAAAGAATTGAAGGGCGGCCACTCCGGACTTGAAATCAACGAAGGCCGCGCCAACGCCAACAAACTCATGGCCCGCGTGCTGACCGATGCAGTTGAGGCCTTCGACGCCCAACTGGTGTGCTGGGTAGGCGGCAATATGCGCAACGCCATCCCAAACAGCAGCACCGCAGTCGTAACAGTGGCACCGGATGACAAGGATGCCCTCATCGAAAGCGTGGCCGATTGGGCCGATGTCTTCAAGACGGAGTACAAGGCCACGGAAGATGCACTGCAAATGGTGGCTGAGCCGGTGGAACTCCCAGCCAAGCAAGTGCCGGAAGAAATTAGAGACAACCTTATCAACGCCGTCATGGCCTGTCCCGCAGGTGTGAACCGCATGATTCCGGAATCACCTGAAATAGTCGAGACTTCGTGCAACCTCGGCATAGTAAACATCGAGAAAGGCAAAGCCGAAACGGACGTTCTCGTACGCAGTTCCTGCGAAACCCAACTCGACGCGCTCGAAGGCAGCATCAAGGCCGTCTTTTCCATGGCTGGCATGGCAGTCAAGTTTGTAGGCCGCTACGGTTCATGGCAGCCGGACTTCGACTCCCCTATTGTGAAAATCATCAAGGACGTTTACCGCAACCTTAACGGCGAGGACTGTCGCGTCCAGGTGGTTCACGCCGGACTGGAATGCAGCATCATCAAGGGCGTGTACCCTGACATGGACCCCGTAAGCTTTGGTCCTACGCTCAGGTCGCCCCACACGCCTAACGAGCGGTGCTACATACCCAGTGTGGCAAAGTACTGGGACTTTGTCGTGGAGTTGCTGAAACATATCCCCGAGAAAAAATAATCTATACCGCATATAATCTGAACCGGCTCAAACCTGTTGGGCCGGTTTTTTTGTTGCGTTCAGAAAAAAAGCAGAAAAAAGTCAGGGAAAAAGTTGGTGGGAATTGCAGAACATTGTACCTTTGCACCCGAAAAGTTAATCCCGATTGGGGTATGGTGTAATGGTAACACTGCAGATTCTGGTCCTGCCTTTCCTGGTTCGAGTCCGGGTACCCCAACACCGCAAGCCGCTAAGTTTCTAAAAGAGTTGGAACTTAGCGGCTCTTATTTTGCCCGGACCACATCCCGGGACAAAGGTCCGGCCTTGACTACACGAGACGGCGCCCCGAATGTTCGAGACGCCGTCTTGACTTTTAACCTAAAAATATCCGGTACCGAAATGGCACAATTACAGATTGGCCAAGTCAACGACCTTTTCGATGGCGGCATTGAGGCCATCGGGGTTCTTGCCTCCTGCCGTGGCAAAATGAGGTGCACCGCCGCCACCGCCCTGAATGAGTTTGGCGGCTTCACGAACCATCTGTCCGGCGTTGAGACCGTGGTCGGTCACGAGATCTTTCGTCAGCATGACGGTAAGCATGGGTTTGCCTTCGCTGACACTGCCAATGACAACAAGCAGGCTCTCTTGGGCGTCATTAGCCATTTTGAAGGCCATGTCCTTAACGACATCGGCTGGCATTTCTGTGTTTGCCGTAACAACTTTTACGCCATTGATCACTTTAGCATTCTCAAGAACCTTACTGATAAACATGTCGGCCTTTTCCTTCATGTAGTTTTCCACCTGTTTCTTGAGTTCGGCATTGTCTTCAAGGGCTTTGTTAACGGCTGCAGGCAAGTCTTTGGCATTATTCATGAGTTCTTTCAGTGCCGCAAGCGAGTCTTGCATCACATAAACCGTCTCTTCAGCCATCTGACCGGTAACTGCTTCGATACGGCGCACACCTGCGGCAACACTGCTCTCGGAAATGATGCGGAAAAGACCGATGCGGCCTGTACTACGCGCATGACAGCCGCCGCAGAGCTCGACACTTTCACCGAAACGGACCACACGGACGCGGTCACCATACTTTTCGCCGAAAAGAGCTATGGCTCCCATCTGACGGGCTTCGTCGATGGGCATGTCACGATGTTCATCCAACGGCAAATCCTCACGAATGCGTGCATTGACGAGGCGCTCGACCTGACGGAGTTCTTCTGCCGTGGTCTTTTGAAAGTGAGAAAAGTCAAAACGCAGGTAATCGGGTGTGACAAGCGAGCCTTTCTGCTCCACATGAGTGCCAAGCACCTGGCGCAAAGCCTGGTCGAGCAAATGGGTAGCCGTATGGTTGGCCTCACTGCCGCGACGTTTTTCAAGATCTACACGGGCCACAAACTCAGCTTCGGGATGTTCCGGTAGTTCGTTGCAGATATGAATGGCAAGATTGTTCTCACTTTTGGTATCAATAATCTTAATGGTCTCGTTGGCGCTCTGAAGCACGCCACAGTCGCCCACCTGTCCACCCTTCTCGGCGTAGAACGGACTGACATCAAGTACCAGTTCATAGAAGGCCTTCTTCTTTTGCTCCACACGGCGGTAGCGCAGAATGTGAGTGGTAGATTCAGTCTGGTCCCAACCGACAAACTTTGTCTCACCTTCGCGCAAAGTCTGCCAGTCACCTGCCGTAACTTGAGCAGCATTGCGTGCACGCTCTTTCTGCTTCTGCATTTCTTGATTAAACACGGCCAAATCGACACTCAAACCGTGCTCGGCACAAATCAGCTCAGTCAAATCGAGCGGGAAACCGAATGTGTCGAAAAGCGTGAACGCCTGACGTCCGTCTATGACGGTCTGCCCTTTGTCTTTCGCTTCTGCCATGACGCCTTCAAGCAGGTTGATACCGGTAGCAAGCGTGCGGAGGAAAGCTTCCTCCTCTTCTTTCATCACTTTTGCAATCAAAACCTTTTGAGCCTCAAGCTCCGGATAGGCTTCACCCATCTCGGCAATAAGTATCGGAAGGAGTTTATACATGAAAGCCTCTTGGAAACCAAGGAACGTGTATCCGTAACGCACAGCACGGCGTAAGATGCGACGTATGACATAACCAGCCTTGGCGTTGCCGGGCAACTGGCCATCTGCAATGGAGAAAGCAATGGCTCTTACGTGGTCTGCTATGACGCGCATGGCCACATCGGTGGGCTCACTCTGACCATACGCTTTACCAGACAGGCGTTCAATTTCGTGAATTAGCGGTTGGAATACATCAGTATCGTAATTGGAGTGCTTACCTTGGAGGGCGCGAACCAGACGTTCGAAGCCCATACCGGTATCTATGACCTGCATGCCCAGTTTTTCGAGGGAGCCGTCGGCTTTTCGGTTAAACTGCATGAATACTATGTTCCAAATTTCTATGACTTGGGGGTCGTCTTTATTTACTAAGTCGCGCCCGGGTACTTTTGCCTTTTCTTCAGGTGTACGACTGTCGAGATGAATTTCGGAACAGGGACCGCATGGACCGGTATCGCCCATTTCCCAAAAGTTATCGTGTTTATTACCATTTATTATATGGTCAGCAGGTACATGTTTGGCCCAATAGGAAGCCGCTTCGTCGTCACGACCTAAATTTTCTTCGGGCGAACCTTCGAAAACGGTTACATACAGGTCGGCTGGATTCAGTTTCAATATGTCTACAAGATATTCCCATGCCATATCTATGGCGCCTTCTTTGAAGTAGTCGCCGAACGACCAGTTACCTAGCATTTCGAACATGGTATGATGGTAGGTGTCATGCCCTACTTCTTCCAGGTCGTTGTGTTTGCCGCTGACGCGAAGACATTTCTGGCTATCGGCACGTCGGCGTGGCTCGGGAGCACGTGTCCCGAGAATGATGTCTTTCCACTGGTTCATGCCGGCGTTGGTAAACATAAGCGTCGGGTCGTCCTTGATAACCATCGGAGCAGACGGGACAATCACATGATTCTTGCTCTCAAAGTACTTTTTGAATGACTCACGTATTTCTTTTGCTGTCATATCGGTATCTTTTTTAATGAAAAACGCTGCAAAGTTAAAGTTTTTTCCGTATATTTGCAGAACATTCCCGAAGGAATTGAAGGATACGAACTATTTTTATTGATATATTTCATGAGTTCATGGCACTGAACACAAACAAAAATTTGAAACAATACTACTCCATCCATGAAGTGGCAGAACAGTTCGGCGTTGCCGAATCGCTGCTGCGATATTGGGAGCAGCAGTTTCCGCTGTTGAAGCCTCATAAAGCGGGACGCAATGTGCGGCAATACTCGAAAGAAGATATTGAGACCATCAAGGTTATCTACAACCTGGTCAAGGTGCGCGGCATGAAGATTGCCGCTGCCCGCGAAATGCTCAAGAAAAACAAGAATGGCGAGCAAAGCACGGCTTCAGCCATAGAAAAACTCAAGGAGATACGGCAACAGCTGGTTGAGTTGCGTTCTGCATTGAACACGCTCTATCCGGAGGCCATGGAGGAATGATTCTAAAGGTTGTATCCCTGAAAAAAGGACATTGCATCTTCTTTGCAGTGTCCTTTCTTCTGTTAGAAAAGCGGAGAAAATATGCGTACGAACGACTCAAGTATGCGCCGGCGCAGATTACGCCCGTTCCACATGTCCAAATCTATCTTAATGCAGTCCTGACGTGCTTCAATGAACAGTTGCTTGACCCTTGTGGTCATGT
>JAEEGL013382175.1_pt1 | contig 27053 bp, 29 predicted proteins | sample 9134231 | NCBI WGS metagenome assembly JAEEGL01 (sample SAMN16246548, study PRJNA631951) | gut metagenome | biome: gut microbiome; feature: rumen; material: fiber-attached | host: Bos | place: Iran: Karaj | collected 2018-10 | reverse complement strand
ATAAAGGAGGATATGAATAATGGAAAATAGAAATGGACAAGGAATATTTTATGGAGTTATTGGTGTAGCTACATTAGTAGTTGCTATCATCGGTGCAACATTCGCATTCTTCAGTGCTTCAGCAAGCAGTGCTGCAAATGCCATCAGTGCATCAGGTGCTAACATTAGTTTAACGTATACGGATGTTAAAACAGGTGTTAAAGCTAATTTAATACCAGTTGATTCATCTTTGACAAGATTTCCATCTGTCGTAGGTATTACGGCTGATAAATGTAAAGATGATAATGGCAACAATATTTGTAGTGCATTACAATTTACAGTTGGTAACCCAGCAGGAAATGCTGCACAATCATTATTTGGTAAATTGATAGTTGAATATAATAACTTCTCATATGGTCAAGCTTCAGGTTGTACAACAGGTAGTGTAGGAAGTGATACTCACTTACACTTTGCAATATTTAAAGGTGCTATGACATCAAACGGTTCATATAATGTTTTAGAAACCGCTACAGCTACTGGAACAGCAACTGATGGACATGTAGTTGTTGGTAATACAGCATTACCTTATGTATGCGGTAGTACAACTCAAGAGATTGCATTAACTAATTTGAATCAAGTTATGAATGCTAATACGAGTGCTACTTATACGGTAGTTGTATGGCTAGAAGAAGTTGGAGAACAGAACATCGACCAAGGTAGATTATTCTCAGCAAGCGTTAGATTTGATACAGGTAGTGGTACTGGTGGTGTAACTGGTGTATTATCTGGTAACTCTGGCGGTAATTAATAAAAAAATCAAGGCTATGGCCTTGTTTTTTTGTGAGAAAAAAGTAAAATGAGAAAAAAGTTTGTATATTATTATTGGAGGATAATATATGATAGACTTTAAAAATATACCAAATGATGATAAACCAAGAGAGAGACTTAGAAATATTGGAGCAGAGAATTTATCAAATGAGGAACTTATATCAATAATACTTAAGACGGGAAGTAAAGGCTATAGTGTTAAGGAAGTTTCATTAAAACTATTAAAAGAAATTGGCGATATAAAGAAACTTAAAGATATTGGATTTAATACATTAACTAGTATTCCAGGGATAGGAATGGTTAAAGCAATAGAATTAAAGGCTTCAATTGAACTGGGAAAGAGAATATATCTTGATAATAATAATATAAAAAGTAAGATGAATAATCCGAAGGTTATATATGATTATTTTAAAGAAATTTTAGGAGATAAAAAGCAAGAATATTTTTATGCTGTTTATTTGGATACAAAAGGTAATTATATTGATAAGAAATGTTTATTTATTGGGACAATTAATAATTCTATTGTTCATCCAAGAGAAATATTTAAAGAAGCTTATTTGGTGTCTGCTAACGGGATAATATGTGTTCATAATCATCCTTCAGGAGATCCAACTCCTAGTAAGGAAGATATTGGAATTACAAATAGACTATGTGAACTTGGGATAATTCATGGAATTAAAATAATAGATCATATTATTGTAGGGAATAATAATTATTATAGTTTTCATGAAAATGGGATTATATAAAATAGACAATAATTTAAATTTTAGGTATAATATATGTGGAGGTAGATAAGTATGGCAACAGTTCATATTGAAAGTAAGAGGGATGAAATTGCAAAGGTTGTATTAATGCCTGGAGATCCAAAAAGAAGTGAATATATAGCTAAGAAATATTTAAGAGATTATAAACTTGTTAATGATGTAAGAGGAATAACTGCATATACGGGTTATTATAAGGATACATTAGTAACAGTATTTCCATCTGGAATGGGAATACCTAGTATGGGAATATATTCTTATGAATTATTTAAGGAATATGATGTGACAGATATAATTAGAATTGGTTCTTGTGGCGGATATTCATCAAAACTTAAACTAAATGATGTGATACTAGTGACAGGAAGTTATAGTGAAAGTTACTATGCAAAAGCATTAGATAATTATAAGGAAAAATTAGTTAAATCAGACGAAGGATTAAATAATATAATATTAAGTACGGCGAAGACTATTGATAAAAAAGTAATTAAAGGAAATATATATTGTTCCGATGCCTTTTATGAAGCAGATTATGATTATAAAAAGAGAAGTATAGATAAAGATGTTTTAGGTATTGAGATGGAAACATTTGCACTATTTAATAATGCTAGATATTTTGGAAAGAGAGCGACGGCTTTGCTTACGGTATCTGATTTATTTTTTAGTGATGAGAAACTTACTAGTGAAGAAAGAGAAAAAGAACTTAACGATATGATAGTATTAGCACTAGAAAGTTGTTTAAAAATATAAGTTTGGTAAATACTAATAGGGGAAAGTGGGGTAAGATATGAAGTATACAAAATATGATATGAATGCTTACAATTTACATATTATAAATACAGATAGATTTAAAACAATAACCGTAGGAATAGCTTTTCGTAGAAAATTAGTTAAAGAAGAAATTACAATTAGAAATCTACTTAAAGATTTAATGATTAATGCTAATGGAACTTATCCAACGGAAAGAGATTTGATAATCGAGACAGAAAAACTATATGATTTAAAACTATCATCATCTAATTATCGTATTGGTAATGATACGATAATTGCTTTTAGAATGCGCTTTTTAAATGAAAAATACACAGAAGATGGGATGAATGAAGAATCTATTAGATTTTTGTATGATTTAATATTCAATCCTAAATTTGATAGTGATTTTGATAAATGTAAGAATAGAATGAAAAAGAGCATATTATCTTTAAAGGATAATAAAATTAGATATTCATTATTAAAGTTATTAGAGACTACGAAAGATAAACCATATTCATATAATAGTTATGGAGAAATAGAAGTACTTGATAAAATTAGTGTGGATGATGTTAAGAATTATTATGATGATGTTATAAAAAATGATATTGTGGATGTTTTTGTCGTAGGTGAAGTTAATAATGATAAAATTAAGAATCTATTTAGAGAATGTTTTAAATTACCAACATATCATAAATATAAATCAGATATAATTGTGCCGGAACTTATTAGTAATGGAAGTATTAAAGAATATAGAGAGAAAGACAATGTTAATCAAACACAGATTTCTATATTGTGTAAATTATCAAAACTTACAGATAGGGAAAGAAAATATGTTCTTCCTGTTTATTCAGAGATGCTTGGTGGAACTGCTAATTCACTACTATTTGATAATGTAAGAGAAAAGAATTCATATGCTTATTATGTAAATGCAATAATTAAATCATATGATAATATCTTAATCATTTATTCGGGTGTAGGAGCAGGTAATGAAGATAATGTAATAAAGATTATTAAAAAGACAATGAAGGATGTTTCAAGAGGAAAATTTTCTCTTGATAAATTTACTAGTGCTAAAGAAACAATGGCAGGTGCTATTAAAGCTAGTGTAGATAGTCCAATGGGAATAATTAGTAATTATTATGCAAGCATTTTAGTAGGTTCAAAAGATGTCGATGAAAGAATTAAAATGATTGGTAGCGTTACAAAAGAAGATATAGTAAATGTCAGTAGAAAGATAGAATTTCATACAGTATTTATTTTGGAGGGTGACAATGAAGAAGATAACGATAAATAAAATAAATGAAGATATTTACTATGAAAAATTAGATAATGGTTTGGATGTTTATTTGTATGTCAATCCAAATATTCAAAATAATTATGTAACATTTACGACAAAGTATGGATCTATTTATAATGAATTTAATGGGAAGAAATATCCAAATGGAATAGCCCATTTTTTGGAACACAAAGTATTTTCACAAAAAGAAGATCCTCAACCGGAAGAATTTTATGGTATGACTGGAGCAATTACGAATGCATATACGACTTTTAAAAATACAACATATATGTTTTCGGGAGTTAATAATATATGTGAGAATATTTGTTATTTACTTGATTTTGTACAAAATATTTATTTAACTAAAGAAAGTGTAGAATCGGAAAAAGGAATAATTACACAAGAAATAAATATGTGTAATGATAGACCGGGAGATATTCTATATGATGCAATAAGAAAAAATGCTATTAAAGTAAATCCATTTAAGGATAGTATTATTGGAACGGTTAAAGATATTAAGAGTATTACTAAAGAAATGTTAGAGGAATGCTATTATAATTTTTATCATCCAGAAAATATGTTTTTAGTGGTGACAGGTAACTTTGATAAAGATGAAGTAATGAAAGTTATTAAAGAGAATCAAAGTAATAAAACATTTAAGAAATATATTCCTTGTAAGCTGAAAAAATATAATGAACCTTTGGAAGTAGTTAAGGAAAAAGAAATAATTAAATGTAATACGGATGTACCAAAGATGGCATATTCAATAAAAATACCAATACTTGATATTGATAAGAGAAAACAAAGTATTATGATGTATCTAATATTTAATATATTATTTGGGGATACTAGTACATTTGATGAAGAACTAAAAAAAGATGGAATAATAACTAATACGTTATCATATAATTTATTAGATATTGATAGTCATTATATAATTACTTTAGCAAATACAGGGGATAGGTATGAAGAATTGATAGAAAAAATCGATAATAAGTTAAAAGATATGGTAATAACGGATAATGATTTAGAGAGAAAGAAAAGAGTTCTTATTAGTAATGAAGTATTTAGTTATGAGAACATCGAAATGGTCAATGATATGATTGTCGATAATGTAATATTTGATAATACAGTACCAGACAATATTATCGAAGTAATTAAAAGTATTACTACTAAAGAAATAAATAATCTTCTTAAGAAAATTGATTTTAGTAATAAAAGTATTGTTATACTTAAAAAATAAGTATTAAAAAACACCATTTTTAAGTGGTGCTTTTTTAATTAAGGTTTATGCTGTTCTGAATTTTTTATGACTTGTTCTTCTCATATAATCTCTTACAGTTTCTCTATATGTTTCCATGTCATCAAAAACATCTCTTTTTTTGTAAGAAAACATTCTTTCTATTGCTACTAAACTATCTTTACAAAGATCATCAGGAATATTTTCCATCATAAAATAGTATAGATCGCAGATTGTGTTAAATAAAACAGAAACATCCATTTCTTTTTCTGAGAACAGTATCTGACAATATTTTTTATAGTTTTCTATGATATTTATTTTATCTTTTTTTGAAAAATCATTTGACATATATATGTCACTAATTATTCTGTTTGATAAATCCTTTAAGTTATCTAGCACATATATAAATAATCCGGTTTTATTCCAATGATCTAACAATTCGTTTTCGTCTTCTTCGTTAAGTCTATCTTTGGGCTTTGAATATTTAATTTTGAATTTTCGTATATGATTTGGGTTGTATTCTCCGCTATCAAAATCATTTATATATTTAATATCTCCACCTTCACCTAAAGCAATATTAATTATTCCTATTTCATAATCGTCAAAGTAGTAATTATCCCATTTGTAATACTTTATTAGCAATTTCTTTATTTCCTTTATAATATTATATATTTCATCTGGCTTGGTGCTTTTTTGAAATTCCTTATATAGATTTATGAAATTTAGACCAAATTCTTTGGGGACACAATCTATATCACATAAATTAAAGCGATATTTAAATGCCATATCTTTATCTAAGCGATTGTTTATACTTCTGTTAATTAGATCAATTTTTCTAGCTAGAATGTATGATATTTTTTGAAGTATATCATAGTCACACCAAATGTTATAAAGTTCATCTCTGCTTATTATGCTTTTTTTCATATTATCAACTCCCTGTAGATGTTGTTTCAAAAATAGTATAACATAATAAATATTTTGTTGCAAGTTAACTAATAAATCTATTGAAATAGTTATAATTTTATGTTAATATAAGTATGGCTTTTCAGAAAAATAGCACAAGTGTTGATCTAAATGCCTAGTGCCAATAGGTGGCAGATAGAGAAGAGATACTTGGAAGATTAAACAAAAGGAGGAATTAAAATGGCAGTAGTAGCGATGAGTTACTTATTAGAAGCTGGAGTTCATTTCGGACATCAAACTAAGAGATGGAATCCAAAAATGAAAGAATATATTTATTCTACAAGAGATGATATTTATATCATGGACTTACAAAAGACTAGTGAAAAGTTAGAAGAAGCTTACAATGCAATCAAGAAGATTGTTGAGGATGGTGGAAAGATACTTTTCGTTGGTACAAAGAAACAAGCTCAAGAAGTTTGTAAGGAAGAAGCAACTAGAACTGGAATGTACTATATGACTGAAAGGTGGTTAGGTGGAACATTAACTAACTTTAAGACTATCAGAAATAGAGTATATTATCTTGAGAAGATTGAAAAAATGGAAACAGATGGTACATTTGATAAGTTACCTAAGAAAGAAGTCGTAGGACTTAAGAAGGAATACGAAAAATTAAATAAGAATCTATGTGGTATTAGAGAAATGGATAAATTACCACAAGCTGTTGTTATTGTTGATTCAACAAAAGAATATAATGCAATAAGAGAAGCCAATAGATTAGGTATTCCAGTATTTGGTTTAATTGATACAAACTGTGATCCAGATAATATTGATTATGTTATTCCTGGAAATGACGATGCAGTTAAATCTATTAAAGTTATTCTTGGAGTACTTAATAATGGTGCTGCTGAAGCATTAAATCTTCCACTTACTGATTATCTAACTGAAGATGAAAGTAAGAAGCAAGTAAAAGTTCATGAAAAGAAAGAAAAAGAAGAAGTTAAAGAGGAAAAGAAAGAAGTTTCTGAAAAAGCACCTAAAAAAGAAAAGGTAGAAAAGCCAGTAGAAGTTAGTGAAAAGAAAGAGGAAGCTCCAAAGGCTCCAAAAGCTGAAAAGGCTCCAAAGATTGATCTAACAATACTAACAGTTTCAGAACTTAAAGAATTAGCTAAGAAGAAAGAAATCAAAGGCTATTCAAAAATGAAAAAAGATGAATTAATCGAAGTTTTGAAATAATAGAAAGGGTGGTAAAATGATTAGTGCAAGTATGGTAAAAGAACTAAGAGAAGTAACTGGTGCTGGAATGCTAGATTGTAAGAAAGCACTTGAAGCAACTAATGGTAATATGGATGAAGCAGTTACTTGGCTTAGAGAAAAAGGAATTTCTAAAGCTGCTAAAAAGGCATCAAGAATTGCTGCTGAAGGTTTAGCTGTTGCAAAAGTTAATGGTAATAAGGCTGTTATTGTAGAAGTTAATTCTGAAACAGACTTCGTTGCTAAGAATGAAGAATTCAAGAATTTAGTTGATGCAATTGCTGAAACAGTGTTAGATTCTGATGTTACTACAGTTGAAGAAGCTAATAAATTAACACATGATGGAAAAACAATCGAGGAATTAGTTGTTGAAAAGACAGCTACAATCGGAGAAAAATTATCATTTAGAAGATTTGCGCTTCTTACAAAAAATGATGATGAAGTATTTGGAACATATTCACATATGGGAGGAAAGATTGTTGCTTTAGTTAAGCTATCTGGAGAAGATGAAGTAGCTAAAGATATAGCAATGCAAGTTGCTGCAATGAGACCTTTATATTTGGATAGAGAAAATGTTCCTGCAGATGTGTTAGAAAAAGAAAGAGGTATCTTAAAAGAACAAGCTGAAAATGAAGGACTTGATCCAAGTAAGATCGATATGATTGTAAACGGAAGAATTAACAAGTACTACGAAGAAGTTTGTTTGGTAGATCAAGGATTTATTAAAGAAAATAAGATGAAAGTTAATAAATATGTTGAATCTAAGAATAGTAAGATACTTGAATTCGTTAGATATGAAGTTGGCGAAGGTATGGAAAAAAGAGAAGAAAATTTTGCTGACGAAGTTATGAAACAAATAAATGGATAGAATATGCAAATGCATATTCTTTTTCTTTACTTGATATGAATAAAATGTTAAAATGTTACTAGAGGTAGGTTGTATGGAAAAGGAAAAACTTAATGATGTAACATTAGAAATATTAGATAGAAGTTGGAAATTGAAATGTATAATTGCTGAAGAGATGATAGTTGGCGATTCTGGAATGATTCAAGGGATAATAACATGCGAAGAAATCGTAAAGGAAATTAATCCAGAATCATTAACGAAGGAAATGGTTAAAGATATTGAGAATAAAATTAAAAATTATTTTTTAAATGAAGAAGAAAAACATCAAAGAGTAAATAAATATGCAAATGCGGGAATGTATCGGTTTATTATGATGTTAAATGTTCTTCTTATGGAAAAAGAAGCAAAAAAACGTATTAAAGAAAAATAAACTGTTTACATTTTTAAATAATTAAGTTATAATAGGCTTGTAATTTTTTGAAAAACTGTGATGAGGACACGATTATATAATGATATTTAAAGAGAGTTAGTGGTTGGTGCGAACTAATAGTTAGTTATATGATTACTACCTTTGAGTTGCTACCGAAAGGATAGCCGGCTATGCCGTTATTTTAATCAAGTAAATTTAAGGATGGTACCGTGTTATTAACACTCCTTTTGAGGGAGTGTTTTTTTCATTATTATAGGGAGGTTTTAAAATGGCTATATCAATATTTAAATTCTTATCTAGTTACTATGGTATAGAATTAGATCCAGCAGCTAGTTGTTCACATGATGATATAAGAAAAAATTTTGATTTTCTTGAGCCAACAACCAAGAAAGAAGCATCAAGGAGTAAAAATAAAGTATCAAGTGGTGAAATAATTTGTGTTGAGGATACTTTTGGTAAAGTGAGTGCTTATATTTGCCCTGAGGAGAAAGTGGCAATTGAACCTACCGAAACCCTTGGAACGGTATTAGTGGATATACCAGTTTCTGATGATGAAACATTCTTAAATGATCTTTGTGAAATACCAACATATAAATTACGTGAATTATTAAGTAAGTATAAGAGAAAAGTAAGTTTTTATAAAGTTATTAAAAGTGAACTTGTAAAAAGAGGAGTATACGAAAATAAAAAATATAGATTAAGAAAAGAAATAACAAAAATGGAGGAGAGTGATATTCATGATAAATATCAAAGAAGACGAGAAATTAAGTGTAAAAAACCATAGTTGTGCACATTTGATGGCACAAGCCGTAAAACATTTATATCCTGAAGCTAAGTTTTGGGTAGGTCCTGTTATTGCTGAGGGTTTCTACTACGACATCGATTTAGGTGATAAGGTAATTACAGAAGATGATTTACTTGCTATCGAAAGAGAAATGAAGAAAATAAGTAAAGATGGTAAGAGAATAGTTAGACATGAAATTTCTAAAGCTGAAGCATTAGAAATGTTTAAAGATGATCCATATAAAGTAGATTTAATCAATAATATGGATGAAAAAGATACAGTAATATCTTGTTATACACAAGGTGATTTTACTGATTTATGTCGTGGACCACATGTTGAAACGGTTAAAGAACTTAAATATTTTAAATTACTTAAAGTAAGCGGAGCATATTGGAAGGGTGACGCTAAGAATAAGATGCTTCAAAGGATATATGGTATATGCTTTGATACGGAAGAAGAACTTTTAGCACATATTAGATTGCTTGAAGAAGCTAAGGAAAGAGATCATCGTAAATTAGGTAAAGATTTAGAAATATTTATGTCAGATGATTTGGTTGGTAAAGGACTTCCAATGTTTTTACCAAATGGATATATTATTTGGCAAGAATTAGAAAATTATATTAAAGATAAGGAAAGAAAATTAGGATATCAACATGTTATGACTCCTTGTGTAGGTACTGTTGAATTATATAAGACTAGTGGTCACTGGGATCATTATAAGGAAAATATGTTTCCTGCTATGGAAATGGAAGGAGAATCATTTGTTTTAAGACCAATGAATTGTCCGCATCATATGATGATATATGCTAATAAATTACATTCTTATAAGGATTTACCTATTAGAATTGGTGAAATTGCTCATGATTTTAGATATGAAGCAAGTGGAGCAGTTAAGGGAATTGAAAGAGGTAGACATTTTTGCCAAAATGATGCTCACTTATTTGTAACTCCTGAGCAAATTAAGAGTGAATTTAAGAGTGTCGTAGATTTAATTTTCGATGTATACAAAGATTTTCATATTACGGATTATAGATGCGTTTTATCACTTAGAGATCCAGAAGATAAAGAAAAATATCATCCAGATGATGAGATGTGGAATAAGGCTGAAAATGAACTTAGAGAAGTACTTAATGAATTAGGTATTGAATATACTGAAGAGATTGGGGAAGCAGCATTCTATGGACCTAAGCTTGATGTTAATGTTAAGCCAGCTGTAGGAAATGAATATACATTATCAACATGTCAGTTAGATTTCTGTTTACCTGCTAAATTTGATTTAAAATATGTAGATGCTGATGGTGTTAAAAAGACTCCAGTAGTACTTCATAGAGCTATTTTAGGTTCATTAGATAGATTTATGGCATATATTCTTGAAGAAACAAAAGGTAATTTACCAGTATGGTTAAGTCCAACGCAAGTAAATATTATTCCAGTAAATAATGAATTCCATTTAGAATATGCCAAAGAAGTATTTAAGGAATTAGAAGATAATAATGTAAGAGTTAAACTAGATGATAGAGATGAAAAATTATCTTATAAGATGAGAGAAAGTCAAACGAATAAGATTCCATTAACTTTAGTTATTGGAGATAAAGAAAAAGATGGTAAAAAAGTTACTTATAGGAGATTTGGTTCTACTGAATCAGTAACTCTTGGACTTGAAGAGTTTGTTAAATTTGTAAGTAAAGAAATTAAAGAAAAGAATTAATTAGTTAATTCTTTTTTTTGATATAATATTATTAGGAGTGATAATATGAAAATAGAAAAGATAGTGATTGGAGCATATCAAGAAAATTGCTATTTATTAGAGACTAATAATAAATATCTTTTGGTAGATCCTGGTGAAGGATTAGATAAGATACTAGAGTTTATTAATGGTAAAGATATTGTTGGGATACTTATTACGCATGGACATAATGATCATATAGCCTCACTTGATGAAATAGTTAATAAATTTAATTATCCGGTATATAGATATGATAATTTAAAAGAGGGTAGATTGGTAATTGGACCATTCAATATAGAAGTTATATTTGTATCAGGACATACACCAGATAGTGTATGCTATTACTTTAGAGGGGAAAAAGTAATGATGACAGGAGATTTTTTATTTAAAGAAAGTATCGGAAGATGTGATCTAGAAGGTGGTAATTTTACTATTATGAAGGAAAGTATTAATAAAATTAAAAAATATGATGACGATATTACAATATATCCTGGTCATGGTGATAAATCTACATTAGGTTATGAGAAAAAATATAATTATTATTTTTAGAACAGTTTCTGTTCTTTTTTAATATGTCAAATTTGTGTCAAATGCCTAGGAATGCTTGGAATTTGTGCTATAATTAATTTGAATGATAGTTGATAGTGCATAAGGGTATTATCAACGAGGAGGTGTTGTTTCAGGGGAACACAAAAAAATAATACACAATGAAATAAGGAAGGTAAAGGAATGAAAAAAATAGGAAAAAAATTAAGTTATTTAATGCGAGTATTATTAGCTTGCGGATTATTATTTAGTAATTTATCTTCATTTGCTGTTGTATTTGCCGATGAAATTGATGATAAGACTGTCGTTGGTGAAACAAATGAAGAAGATGAAAAAGAAATAACTACAGAAGGTGAAGGAGATACACCTTCAGTAGTAGAAACTCCTAGTGAAGAAGGAGAAAAAGAAACTCCAACTGAAGAAGTTGAAGGAGAAAAGAAAGAAGAAGAAACTCCAACTGAAGGTGAAACTTTAGTTGAAAGTGATACTCCAGTTGAAGGGGAAACACCAGTTGAGACTGAGACGCCAACTGAGGAAACTCCTACAGAGAGTGAAGTACCAACTGAAGGTGAAACTCCTACGGAAGAAGAGAAAACAGTAGAAGTTAATTATGAAGTATATGTTGATGGTGCTTTATATACTGGAGATGTATATGGCATTGCTGTTAGTAAGGATGCTAAACTTATTGAAGTTAAAGCAACACTTACTGGGGCTACTGCTGAAGAAGATTATACTCTTCGTATAGATGATGGAGGTACATATACAGCAGCAGATTTGGTAAATGGCGCTGTAGTATTTTCAGACGAACCTGCAGGTAATCTATATGGTAACTTTTGTTTAGATTTAATGGGAACACTTACCAATCCAGAAGGTATGGAAGAAGATTTTGAAGAATTCTTTTGTTTCGACTATGGAGATGAATCTGATAATGATGCAGCACTTAGTGCAGTAAATACGGATTATGTATTTGCACATAGTAAACTAACTGCTCCAACATTTGATTTAGATACAGTAACTGGTATTGTTACTTCAGTATTTTCAAAAGTATCTGTAGAATACGATGAAGAAAATAAGGAATTATGGTTAGAAGATGCACATCATCATTGCGCTGCATATATGAAAGTTACTGGTAATGAATTATATGGCGATATCAATGAAGATGGTGTTGTCGATGAAAAAGATTTAGATGCCATGATAGATCAAATGATTGCTGATGTACCAGTAAATATATTAGCAGATCTTAATGAAGATGGTTATATTGATGAAGTTGATGTTATTTATTTAAGACAACTACTAGATAAAGGGGAAGTTACAGGAGCTACTGAAGAAGATGTAACTATTCCTGCAAAATTTGACGAATTTACTAATCCAGTTAAAGTTGGTGATGAATTCACATTACAATATGTAGTTACATTAAATGAATATACATTCAATGGTATCAGTGGATATATTAGTTATGATGAAGAAAAGTTAGAACTTGTATCTACTAGTGTTAATTACTTTGATTTAGGTGATATTGATAATGGCAGATTCATCTATTTAGGGGATGCTCTAAAACTTGAAAAGACTGTTACACAAGATGAAGATGGTAACGAAGTAGTCACTTATGAAGATGTAGATTATGTATTAGTAACACTTACATTTAAGGCACTTAGTGCTGGAGATACAACAGTATATGCTGATGGTATTGTATACTTAAATGAAGAATCATATTACTATTCATATGAAGAAGTAAGTGCAGACGTAACAATCGAAGAATCTGATGAAGAGGATCCAACTGAAGAAGAACCAAGTAGTTTTTCATCACTTAGTGTTGCTGGACAAGATATAGAACTTAAAGATGGTGAAACTAATTATAATATTACAGTTGGTAATGATGTCACAGCTGTCGATCTTGACTACGTATTAGCTAATGAAGGTGTTGAGGTTATTTCAGTTCTTGCCCCTGAAGAACTAGAAGTAGGTGAAAACACTGTAGAAATTACAGTATTAGATAATGGTGTAGAAAAGACATATACGATAACTGTTACGCGTGAAGCTGAAGCTGAAGAAGAAACTACTCCTGAAGAAGTTGCTGCTCCAGTAAACTACACACCAACAAGTTATGAAGAACCAACATCATCAGATGATAAAGAAGTTAAACCAGATGATTCAAAAGAAGACGATAAGAAAGAAGAAACTAAGAAAGATGGATTATCTAGAATAATAATTATTATCTTAATACTTCTTGTTATCGCTGGATTAATTTACTTAATCTTTAGAGATGAAGATGATGAAGAAACTAAGAAAGCAAATAAGGACGTTGAAAAATTAAAAAGAGAAGATCTTGTAAGAGAAGTTCCAAAGAAAAGTAATAGTCCTAATCGGAATAATAATAAAAATACTAAAAAAGGAAGATAAAATCTTTCTTTTTTTTATCTATAATGATATAATTGATATGATAGAGGGACTAGGAGGTAATTATGAATAAGCGTGGACAAGCTTTAGTAGAATTTGTACTAATATTACCAATTTTTCTTTTACTATTATTTGTAATATTTGACTTTGGAAAAATATTCAATGCTAAGAATGTAATTGAAAGTGATAGTACCGATATTGTACTTTTATATAAAAGTGGGAAAACAATAGATGAAATTAAAGGATTATATCCAAATAATATCGTAGAATTAAGTACTAAAGATGGTTATGATGAGATAAAGGTAGCTAGTGAAGTTAAGATTACAACTCCAGGACTTAATAGGGTATTTGGGAAGAAATATAAGATAGAAGTAGTGAGGTATATTCCTAATGAACAATAAGGGACAAAGTTTAGTGCTTTTTGTATTAGTTATACCAATTACTTTTATGGTACTTTTAATGGTTTATGATATTGGTAATATGGTTCTTTTAAAGAATGAACTTAATGATATTAATTATTTAGTGGTAGACTATGGGATAGATGTTATGGCACTAGATGGTAAAGAAGAAAAAGTACGTGAATTAATTAATAAAAATAAAAATGATATAGATAATATTGAGATTACTTTTGAAGATGATAAAGTATACGTTACTTTGGAAGATAGTGTCAATATGACAGCAATTAATAATATTAAGATATTTAAAATTAAATCTTCTTATGTCGGATATATAGATAATGGGGAAAAAATAATCGAAAGGAATAAATAGGTGGTTTTATGAACAATGGTAAAATTGTTACTATTTCATCAGTTAAAGGTGGCGTTGGTAAGACAACGATGGTTCTTAATTTAGCTGGATTATACTATCTTATGAAAAAGAAAGTATTAATAATAGATTTGGATTTGTTTGCTGGTGGAGTAGCTACTTGTTTAGGTGTTAATGTAAAAAAAGATATTTATATGTTGGTAGATGCTCTTAGTAATAATAAACAAGCAGAACTTGCTGAATATGTTACAAATTATAATAATGGTATCGATGTTTTAGCTTGTCCTAAGGATCCACGTGATGTATCTAAGATAGAAAGTAAATACATTAGTAAAATATTTGAAATGGCTAAACATGACTATGATGTTGTGGTTGTTGATACGAATCATTTACTTGATGAAACATCACTTTTAGCAATGGATGCTTCTTATGGAAATGCATTTATTATTACAAATGATTTAGTGGATTTAAAGAATATGAAGAGTTTAGTTAGTATCTTTAAGGAAATTGGTAGAACAAATTATTTAATAGTTTTAAATAATGCTAGAGATACGGGAAGAGATTATATTAGTTTATTTGATATTAGAAATATGATTAAAGCTAATGTCGATTATACAGTATCTAAGAATTTCTATATTAAGAACATTGATAAATATGTGCTTGGTGGAGAAATACTAACACTTAATAAAACAGTAAGAAGATTCAATGGTGCAGATATCGAGAATATGAATAAGTTAGCACTTGCTCTTATTAGTCCAAGGGAAGAAGGTGCTAATAATGAGTAATAAAACATTACTTAATGAATTTAATGTTAAGAAAAAGGAATTAGTTCAAGCAGATGTAAAAGATTATGATGTTTTTCCAGATAAAAGTAAGTTAGATGTTCTCAGATCAAAGATTGTACAAAATCTTATAAATAATCAAATACCAAGCAATGTTACTTTGGAACAATATATCAATGATGAAATTGATGCTACACTTGAAGATTATGATTTGGATGCTACGCAGAGAAGTCATATATTCAATTTGATTCAAAATGAAATTAATGGTTATGGACCACTTACGGATTTGCTTAACAATGACTCAGTTACTGAAATAATGGTCAATGGAATAAATGATATATATGTTGAAGTAGATGGTAAGATAGTTAAAGATGAATCAGTATCATTTATTAATGATAGTCATATTATTAGAACAGTACAAAGAATAGTTCAGCCATTAGGTAGAACGATTGATGCAGTAAATCCGATGGTTGATGCTAGACTTAGGGATGGATCTAGACTTAATGCCGTAATTCCTCCTTTGTCTTTAAAAGGACCGGTTGTAACTATTAGAAAGTTCTCTAAGAGAATGGAAAGCGTCGATGATCTTCTTAGAATGGGTACTATGACGACACATATGGCAATGTTTTTGGAAGCATGTGTTAAAGCAAAATTAAACATTATTATTTCCGGAGGTACTGGTACTGGTAAAACAACGTTATTAAATATCTTATCTAGTTTTATTGATGATGAAGAGAGAATTATTACAATTGAGGATGCAGCTGAACTTAGACTACATCAGTCACATGTAATATCACTAGAAACTAGGATGATAAACTATGAAGGTGAAGGAGAAATAACGATCCGTGATTTGGTTAGAAATTCACTTAGAATGAGACCAGATAGAATAATCGTTGGGGAAGTTAGAGGTAAGGAAGCGTTCGATATGCTTCAAGCAATGAATACTGGTCATGAAGGTAGCATTACAACACTTCACTCAAATTCACCAGAAGATGCAATCAATAGATTAGAGACAATGATGCTTATGAACGATATGGAACTTCCGGTTAGTGCGATTAGGAACTATATTGAAAAAGCAATTAATATTGTTATTCAAATAGATAGATTATCAGATGGTAAAAGAAAGGTTACTTCCATTTCAGAGGTTGTTGGTATCAAAAACGAAAAGGTAGAATTGAAAGAAATATTTGCATTTAAAGAAAATGGTATTTCTGAACAAGGTAATGTTCGTGGTGAATTTATCAAGTATAAATACATACCAAAAGTTTATGATAAAATGAAGCGTAAAGGATTAGTTTTGGAAGATATTTTTGGTGAGTAGTATGGATGATAACGAAAAGAAATTGATACTTCAAAAACCATTTAATATTATGGCGGTAGTGTATACGACATTACTGGCAATAATATGTGTATTAGCATTTCTTTTAGCTAAGTATATCGTCGAAAGGAATGTTGATAAACAAGATGTACCGATAGATACATCTGTAAGAATGTAATAAAAAGAGGTGATAATTGTGGATAAAACGTTTTTAGTTATAATATTTCAGATAATTACAGTACTTATCTTTATTGCAATTATCACTTTTTTAGTAAGATTTAATTATGCTCTTAAATTAGAAAAAAGAATATCTAAATATAGTGTTAGATATAGTGGAAAAGATGAAGAATTATCAAGTTTTGATAAAGTTAAAAATGTTTATTTAAACTTTGTAAAAAGTCAGAGAAAAAAGATTAAAAAAATGTTTCCAACTTTAGTAAGTAGATATGATAAATATTCACTTGGTAGTAATCAAAAGTCAGTTGACTATATAACACATAAATTAGTTATTAGTATCTTAGCAGTGTTATTTATGATATTAGCGATGAGTATTCAAGGAATGGTACCTAATCTATTTCAAATTGTACTTATGATGGTTTTTGGTTTCTATATACTAGATATATATCTAATTATTAATATTAGAATTAATAAGAAGAAAATAGAAAATGATATGTTAAGGGCAATAATAATTATTAATAATGCTTTTAAATCTGGTAAATCGACAATACAAGCTGTAGAGATAGCAAGTAAGAAATTACCAAAACCGATTGGAGCAGAATTTAAGAAAATATATGAAGAATTACAATATGGACTTTCGGTGGATACGGTATTTGATAGATTTGCTAAGAGAGTTGATATTGAAGAAGCTAGTTATTTATCATCATCACTTACAATATTAAATAAGACTGGTGGTAATATTGTGGCTGTATTCGATTCGATAGAAAAAACATTATTTGATAAGAAAAAGTTAAAAGAAGAATTAAAGAATTCAACAACGGTATCAAAATTAGTAGTTAAAATACTTTTATTTGTACCAATATTCTTTACAATAATTATATATTTACTTAACCCTGACTACTTTGCACCATTTTTTGCAAGTCCACTTGGATATGTATTTTTAGGAATAATCTTAGTTATGTTCATTGTATATGCAATTTTACTAAGTAGAATAGTGAAGGTGGAATACTGATGAATAAAGAAGATTTTATAAAAAGAGTATATAATAAAGGATACCTTCAAAAATTAGAAAAAAAGGTTAAGATGTTAGGTATTAATAATAAGTTAGATGTTTATGATCTTATCTTAGCAAGACTTATTTCTTCAGCGCTTTTATTCTTAGTGTTATTATTTGCATTCGATTATGGATATATATTAGCTCCAGTATTTACACTTGTTTATTATTTGTTATTTAATAAAGCAGTAATTACTGATAAATTAAATAAAAGAGAAAAGAAACTAGAAAGTGAAGCAATGCATTTCTTTGAAGTACTAACATTATCACTTGAAACAGGTAGAAATTTAACATCTGCTATTGAGGTAACAACAGCTAATGTCAATGGACTTTTATCTGAAGAATTCAAGGAAACGGTTAGAGAAGTAAGTTTTGGTAAAAGTTTGAGTGAATCACTTAGTGATATGCAACTTAGAATACCGAGTGATACGATTAATAATATTATTTTATCTTTGACAGAGTCTAATGTATATGGTAATAGTATTATTAAGAACTTATATAGTCAGATAGATTTTCTTCGTGAGAAAAGAAAAATGGAAGTTAAAGGAAGAATTAGTAAGGTACCAATACTTATTAGTGTCATATCAGTATTCTTCTTTATACCACTTATACTTTTACTTATCGTAGGACCAATAATATTAAGTTATTTAGGATAAATAAGTATTTTATTACTTATTTTTCTTTTCTAAATAGTTATTTTATGATAAAATACTTTTTGAGGTGGGAATATGTCAGGACATAGTAAATGGTCAACCATAAAGAGAAAAAAAGGTGCAATAGATGCGGCAAGAAGTAAAGTATTCCAAAAATTAGCTAAGGAGCTTTATGTAGCTGCGAAAAGTGGAGATCCAGATCCAAATAATAATGCTAGTTTAAGAATGGTTGTGGAAAAGGCTAAAGCAGAAAATATGCCTAAAGCTAATATTGAATCAGCTATTCAAAAAGCACAAAGCAAAGGAGCTGCTGAAAGTTATGAAGCAGTTAGATATGAAGGATATGCTCCTTGTGGTATTGCATTAATGATCGATTGCTTGACAGATAATAAAAATAGAACAGCAGGATTTGTAAGAAGTACTTTATCTAAAAGAGGCGGTAATTTAGGAACAGATGGTTCTGTAAGTTATATGTTTAAAAGAAAAGGATTAATAGTTCTCGAAAATGTATATCCAGAAGACAAAGTAATGGAAGACATTTTAGGACTTGATATAATTGATATGGAAATTGAAGATGAGGAAATTACAATATATACAGAACCGGATAAGTTTTTAAATGTTAAAGATGAACTAGATAAGCTTGGATATGATAAATATGTAGTTTCTGAAGTAACATTTGTTCCTGACAATTATATTTCATTAGATGAAGATGGTATGGAAAAAGTAATGACTTTAGTTGAAGCACTTGAAGATCTAGAAGATGTACAAAATGTATATCATAATCTAGATGTATAGGAGTTAATATGGAAGAAGTAAATGAATTTAAAAAAGAAAGAGATTTAATTGTTGGTGAAATTGGTGAATTTGATGAAGAAGATTTCCTTAAATCAGGAATATCTTTGGAAGAATATGAAAATCCAAATGCTGAAACAATAAGAAAATTAATTGAATATGTTTCAAAAGAATATAATCAAACACCTATTTATAGTAAATAAAGTAAGTAAAAACTTACTTTTTTTCATATAATTAAATATGAAATTAAAAAAATATAGAAATAATAAAATAGGTAACTATTTTGGAGTACAAATTATAATTATGGTATTATCTTTTTGTTTATCACTAGTAGTAATTAATAGATTTGCTAAGAAGATAAACGAAGTAGTAATGCCACTAGCTGTTTCAGAAGTAAGAAAACATGTTACTAATATGATAAATATATCTACCAAAAATATTTCTTTTTCAAATAAGTTATTTGATACCGAGAAAAATAATAAGAATGAAATAATACTTGTTAGTTATGATTCTTATGAAGCTACGAAACTAATAAATGAGATAACTAATAATATTCAAGACAATATGGATAGATATACAAATGATTATGTGATTAGTAAGATACCATTAGGAATAATATTTGAAAATGCTTTTCTTAGAAATATGGGACCTATGATAAGTGTTAGGATGATGATCATTGGGGATATTTTAAGTGAACTTGAGACAGAAGTAAAACCATATGGAATAAATAATGCTTTAATTGAAGTTAGAGTAAAAGTACGTGTTGTAGTTAGGGTTATTTTACCGGTTACTAGTAAGGAAGTAAAAATTAATAATATCATTCCGATATCTATTAATGTTATTAGTGGAAGCGTGCCGGATGGGTATATTACGACATATAAATAGATGTTACCCTAGGGCAACATCTAAAATCATCATAACTCCAAAACCAATGATAGTAAAAATAGCCATTAATTCTTTTTTCTCATTACTTTGACTTTCAGGTATTAATTCTGCTACGACAACATAGATCATGGCACCGGCAGCAAATGATAGAAAGAATGGTAAGAGTATTCTTAGTTTTAAAACTAATATTGCACCGATAACTCCAAATATTGGTTCGACAACGGCTGATAAACTTCCGTATATAAAAGCAGTCTTTTTATTTATTCCTTCTCTTAAAAGAGGAATAGAAACGGCTGAACCTTCAGGAAAGTTTTGAAGAGCAATACCGATAGTTAACATTATGGCACTGATAATGGTAGCACCAGATAAATTATAAAAAACAGATCCGAAGGCAATACCAACAGCCATGCCTTCGGGAATATTGTGAATGGTAATAGATGATATTAACATGAGAATACGTTTGTTTTTCTTGCTTGTTAGTTTATTAAATATTTTATCGGCAATAAATAGTAATAATCCTCCCATAGTAAAGCCTATGGTTACTACTAACCAAGAGTTAATGTTTAATTCTTTTGAAGAACTGATAGCTGGTGCTAAGAGAGAAAAATAAGAAGCTGATGTCATGACACCGGCAGCAAAGCCTAACATAGCATCCATAATATTTTTACTAATGTTTTTAAAGAAGAAAACGATACTGGCACCTAATGCAGTAACAAGAAAAGTAAAGCTGGTGGCTATTAGGGCTTGATAGATAGAATTTAGATTTATAAACCAATTTAACATATAACACCTCATATTATTGTATGAAATAGTTATATTTATGCTATTGTTAATATAATAAATTTGTGTTAAAATGAGGTCGGTGATAATATGATATTGTTGGAAGAATTTGATAATAATAAAAAGGCTGTAATAAATTCTAGTGATATTTATAAAAGGCTAGATAATATGCCTAAAGTAGCTATTGCATGTTTTTCACATATGTTATTTGATAAGATAGTAGCTGGAGGAAAATGTACTGTTATTACTATTCTTCATAATACAGGTGAAAAAAAAGTAATATATGAGATTGAATATGAAGGACATCATTTTGCATTATTTAGAATTGGTGTTGGTGCACCTGTGGCGGTGGCTGATATTGAAGAATTACATGCTTTAGGAATAGAAAAATTCATTGTTTTTGGTAATTGTGGAGTATTAGATGATAGTATCGAAGACTGTTCAGTTATTATACCTAATATGGCCCTTCGTGATGAAGGAACAAGTTTTCATTATATGGAACCGTCTGATACGGTTAAGTTAAATGAAAAATATGTTAATGAATTTAAGGAAATACTAGATAGACTAGGTTACGATTATATTGAAGGTGCTACATGGACAACGGATGCATTTTATAGAGAGACAAAAGAAAAAGTTGCTAGAAGAAAAGAAGCTGGTGCTATTACGGTAGAAATGGAAGCATCAGCTCTTCAAGCTGTATGTAATTTTAGAGGATGTGAACTATTTATCTTCTTTTATGCTGGAGATAATTTAGCAGGTGAAAAGTGGGATAAACGCAGTTTATCGGGAGATATAAAGCTAGATGAGAAGTCTCAAATTGCTTATTTGGCATTAGAATTGGCATCTAAAATTTCAGAAGATTAAAAAAAGTTAATCTTTTTTTAATAAATAAGTGATTTTATAAGTAAAAACTATTTAAATTTTTATAAATTTTTGGTATAATGTAAGAGAGTAGGTGGAGTATGTATAAAAAAAGGCTTTTATTTTTGATATTGGTCTTTCTATTTTTCACTGGTTGTACAAAAATAACTGATAACTTAGATGAAATAGTAAATGATATAATGTCAGAAGATAGCACTATTTTAAATACTGTTTCTACAGGTTATGAATTATATGTTCCAGCAGGTGTAAAACAGGAAGTAGATAGTGAATATAATCAAAAATTTAGAATAAAGAATAGATATGTATATCTTTATGTTGACACGATTAGCTATTTTTACAAGAACACTTTAAATTATAAGAAAGTAGATAGTTATAGTTATTATTATAAAGAGATATCTTTAAATAATAAGACTGGCTATGTTGGAATAAACAAAGTTAGCGATGATTTATACTTTTGTGAGATTGTATATAATTATTCAAAGACAGAGTTTTATTCTGATCTTGATGATTTGGGAGTGCTTGTTAGTAATGCTTTAATAATGCAAAAGAGTATTAAGTATAATGATAGTTTAATCACGACGGCATTAAGTGGGGAAACTGAGACGGGAAGAGATATTAAATACGAGTTGGATAAGCCTAAGGATGCTGAGAGTACGTTTGATGCTTACTTAAAAGAAGTAGAGGATGAAGAAGAAGAGGAAACGGAATTACCAAACGATAATCAATAGAGAGGTAGAATTATGAAACTAGTTGATAAAATTAAAAATTTGTTTTTAGATGAACTTGAAGATGAGGATGAAGAAGAAGAGGAAGAAGTAGCGCCAAAAGAAAAACCAAAGCTTTTCCAAAAACGTGAAAAAGTAAAAGAACAAGAAGAACCTCAGATGGAAGAACTTCCTAAGTTTATGCGTCAAAGTATAAAAAAGGAAGAACCTAAAGAAGAGGTAAAAAAAGTAGAGGTTAAGGAAGACGACGAATTCGAGTTTAAGTTTAATTTGGATTCACCAAAAGAGGAAGTAAAAGAAGAGAAAAAAGAAGAAATAAAATTACAACCTATTTTGGAAGAAGCTCCAAAAAGAAATAATATGCCAATAGATTTTGAAAAAGAGTTTGCTCCAAAACCAAAACCTGAAAAAGTTAATGTAAATGTTTTAGATACACCACTTGAACCAGTAAAAAAGGTTAGTGAGTTATATGCTAAAAAAGAAGAAGTAACAGTTAAACCTAAATTTAAAGCTTCACCAGTTATTTCTCCAGTATATGGTATTCTCGATAAGAACTATACCAAGGAAGAAGTCAAGGAACGTGAAGAAGATGGGGTTATTTTAAAGAGACCATCTAAGAAAGTAGATTTTGAAACTGTTAGAAAGAAAGCTTTTGGTAATTTAGCAGATGAGATTAAAGATAATTTACTTTGTGAAAATTGTGAATTATATAAAGAAGTAAAGAAGATCAGTTCTCTTAGCGAAGATGACTTACTATATGATATGACTGTTGATGAAGAGAAGGATAATAAAGAAGTTACGATTGAAAAAGCTTATGATAATTATGAAGAGTTTGGCGTAGCTTATGAACCTAAATTAGAAAAGAGAAGAACAGAAATACATAAAGAAGAAAATGAAAAAGGACTTGATGATTTAATTATTGATAATAATATCAATGAAGAAAAAGAAGAATTAGTGCTAGATGATAGTAAACAAGAAGAAGATATGGATGAAGTTGAAGTTCATGATTCATATGAAGGTGAACTTGATGAAGTAAAAGAAGAAAAAGAAGAGAAGGAAGAAGAAATTCCTTCAAGAGAGAAAAAGAATGATACTAAAGTCGATGAAGATTTCTTTGATTTAATCGATTCAATGTATAAAGAAAGGGTTGATGAATAATGGCAGAAACATTTTCAATAATACTATATGTTTTAGGTTCTATTTTACTAATAGTTTTAATAATATTAGGTATAAAACTAATTGGTACAATGGATAAAATCGATTCACTTGTAGATAATATTAATAGCAAGGCAAATTCACTAAATGGATTATTTTCAATGGTAGATTATACAACCAATAAATTGTCAGTAGTTAGTGATAGAATCGTTGATGCTGTAGCATCATTAATTAGAAAAGTATTTAAAAAGAAAGAGGAGAGTGAAGAAGATTATGAGTAGAAAAAGCGGAGGATTATTTAAATTTCTAGCAGGAATTGGACTAGGAGTAGGAGCAGGAATGTTATTAGCTCCAAAAACAGGTGAAGAACTAAGAAAGGACTTAATGGATAAGTTAAATGAACTTCTTGAAAAGGCTAAAAAAGTTGATGTAAAAGAAGTTGGTGAAGACTTAAAGAAAAAAGTTGAAGATCTTAAAGACGAGTTAGCAGATTTAGATAAAGAAAAAGTATTATCAATTGCTAAGAAAAAAGGAGAAGAACTAAAAGTTAAAGCTAATGATCTTTGGGAATTAGCTAAAGAAAAAGGAACTCCAGTTGTTGAAAAGGCAGCTAAAGAAGTAAGAGAAAAAGCAATTGCTGTTACTAAAGATGTATTAAAGAAATTAGAAAAAGAAGGAACTAAATAGTTCTTTTTTTTACGGCTTGTTAATTAATTTGACAAGATAAATATTATTTAATATTATGGTATTGTCTAACTATCATATTTAACATATGGAGGAATATGTTAAAGTTAAAAAATATATGTAAATATTACAAAATAGGGAAGAAAAAAGAGGTAATACTAGATAATGTTAGTATTAATTTTCCATCTAAAGGACTCAATGTTATTTTGGGAGCTAGTGGAAGTGGTAAATCGACGCTTCTTAATATTATTGCAGGTAATATAGAAGCAGATAGTGGTGATATTTGGCTAGATAACCTATGTGTTAGTAAATTTAAGGATAGGGAATATGATGCTTATAGGACTAACATTGTAGGTAATATTTTTCAAGATTATAATCTAATTAATTACATGAATGTTTGGGATAATGTAATGATTAATTATAATGATGGTATTAGTAGGGAATCTGTAGAGACTCTTTTAAAACAATTACAAATATATGATAAGAAGGATATGCAGATAAATAAATTATCTGGAGGTGAAAGACAAAGAGTAGCTATTGCGAGGGCTCTTGTCAATAATCCTAAAATTATTTTATGCGATGAACCAACGGGAGCATTAGATTATCAAAATGGAATTATCGTTATGGATATTCTTAAGAAGATAGCGGATAATAAATTAGTAATTGTAGTTACTCACGATAATTATCTTGCCAATAAATATGCAGATAGAATTATTAGTATTAAAGATGGTAAATGTACTTGTTATGATGTTACGGATGATGAAGATAATACTAGTTTAGGGAAGACAAAGAAAAAGAGACTAATTAAGTTAGCACTTAAAAATTTAAGTAATAAAATGTTTAGAACGTTGCTGACATCTTTTAGTATTGCTCTTGGCTTTATCAGTATGTTTATGGTACTAGATTTATCATATAATTTTAATGATGAAATAGATAGGATGGAAGAAGATATTGTTTCTGTTTTTCCAATTACGATTAGTAATGGTGAATATTATGACGATGGTGATGATAAGTACGACAATGGATTACATATTAAGAATAAAAAGAAATATGAAAATATTATTACTAACGATTATTTAGATTATTTAAATGGGATAGATAAGATAAAATATAAGACATATGAATATGATATATCGATGCCGATTATTAGTGATAGATATAAGAGTATTCCCAATATTTACTTTAATGTGATACCTAGTAATGAATATATTATAGATAATTATGATATCCTATATGGAAGAATGATTCAAAATGATAATGAAATTATGTTAGTTACAGATAAAGATAATGGTATAGATAAGAAAATTCTTGAATACTTTAATATTAGCGATAAGGTATCAGCGAGTGATATTCTAGATAGAAATGTAAGAATAGCATTAAATGATGATTATTATATTAAGACAGATAATTATTATGTTTCTAATGGTAATTATAAGGAACTATATAATAAGAGTGATATATCTTTAAAGATTGTTGGTATTATTAAAGAAAAAGAAGATAATGGACTTGATAATGGCTTTTATTTCAGTGAGAATATTGTTGGTAAGATAATTGATGGAAATAAGGATAGTGAAATAGTAAAATATCAAAAAGAAGTGGATTATAATGTCTTAGGTTTAGATATTAAAAAAGAAGAGATGTTAAAATACTTAGGAAGTGATACACTACCTAGTAAGATAAATATCTATGTTAATAATCTATCTGATAAAGAAGAAGTAATTAAAAAGTTAGATGAATATACAGAAATAAAGTATAATGATCTTATGGAAAATGTTATTGATGTAGTCAAAAATTTTATTATGATTATCAGTGGAATACTACTGATATTTTCACTTGTCAGTTTAATAATATCTTTACTTCTTACCGGTATGCTTACTAGTGTAAGGGTACTAGAACAGAAGAAAGAGATTGGAATACTTAGAAGTTTAGGGGTAAGTAAAAAGAGAATTAGGGGATTATTTGGTACTGAAAATGGTATTATTGCGATAGTATCAAGTATGATGGGGATAATGATAATATATTTAATTAAAGATAAGATAAATACACTTCTCAATACATATGTTTCAGTGGATAATATATTTGATATGAACTATGTAATTCTTATATTTTTAATTATCTTTAATATGATAATTGTAAAGGTTTCGGGATTTATTCCTGCTAGAAGAGCTAGTAGAATGGAAATAGTTAAGTGTATTTATGATAAATAATCATAAAAAATACATAAAAATACTTGACTAGTTAATAATAATTTGATATTATTAATTCGTTCGTGAATTTAGGTTTTGTCTAATGACAAAACTTATATTTATCAGAGAAAATGAAACACCAGGGTATGTGCAAGAAGAAAACGTTGATTTATAAGTGAGAGGAGGATAATCAATGCCTACAGTTAATCAAATAATTAGAAAAGGTAGAGGAAGCAAAAGAAAGAAAAGTAAATCACCAGCTTTACAAGTTGGACTAAATACGATTGAAAGACATCAAACTAATCAAACTTCACCACAAAAGCGTGGAGTATGTACTAGGGTTGGTACAATGACACCAAAGAAACCAAACTCTGCTTTAAGAAAATATGCGAGAGTAAGATTATCTAATGGAATGGAAGTTACTTGTTATATTCCAGGAATTGGACATAACTTACAAGAACATAGTGTTGTTCTAATTAGAGGTGGCCGTGTTAAGGACT
>JAEEGL011806333.1_pt1 | contig 27054 bp, 21 predicted proteins | sample 9134231 | NCBI WGS metagenome assembly JAEEGL01 (sample SAMN16246548, study PRJNA631951) | gut metagenome | biome: gut microbiome; feature: rumen; material: fiber-attached | host: Bos | place: Iran: Karaj | collected 2018-10 | reverse complement strand
GTGGTCGCATCCCCAGCCGTGGAGCATCAGAACCGGGTTTCCCTGCCCGGTCAGCTCATAGAAGACATCCTTATCCCGATATCTGTAAAGCATATGCTATTCGAAGTAGAAATCTTCGTCTTCAGTCTTCTTTACCACCGCGTCGGAATCTCCTCCGCTGCAACTGAGATCCAGCTGCATTCCCGGAGGGCCAATGAAGCGGTCCATATCGCTTACTCCCAATGTTCCGTCCTGAAGCACCTTCTTCATGAAGATACCCCAGATAGGAAGGGCGGCGGCAGCTCCCTGGCCATAGGCCATGGATTCAAAGTGAACCTGAGGGTCTTCGCCTCCAACCCAAACGCCGGCGGTGATGCTGGGGGTATAGCCTATGAACCAGGCGTCAGAGTTGTCGTTGGTGGTTCCGGTCTTGCCTCCGATCTCTCCCTTCAGCTGGTATACTGACCTAAGTCGGGTTCCGGTTCCGGAATTTACTACACCTTGCATAAGGTTGACCATAAGGAAGGCCGTCTGTTCGCTGATTGCCTCCGACTTGCGGTTGGTGAACTCGCTCAGCAGGTTGCCCTGGCTGTCCTCTATCCTGGTGACGAAAATAGGACTGACGTAGACTCCCTTGGACGGGAAGGTGTTGATTGCCGATATCATCTCGTACGGAGCAAGGTCGGCAGATCCGACGCACAAGGCCGGGACCTCGTCAACGTGGCTGTAGATTCCCATCTTGTGCATCATCTGGGCCATGGCCTGAGGGCCGAATTGCTTCATCAGGTAAGCCGATATGTTGTTGGAGCTGTTGGTAAGGCCCCACTTGAGAGTCACAGTACGGCCTATCCACTCGGAACGGTCGGTACTTCTGGGCGTCCAGGTATCGTTGCCCACTATGAAGGACTGGGGCACGTTGACCACCTGGTCACAGGGGGACATTCCCTCCTGCATTGCAAGAGTATAGAGGAACGGCTTGACAGTGGATCCCACCTGGCGCTTGCCCTGGCGCAGGTTGTCATACTTGAAGAAGCGGTAATTGGGGCCTCCCACGTATGCCTTGACGTGACCTGTTGAAGGTTCGATGGCCATAAACGCGGCCCTGAGGATTCCCTTGCAGTAGCGTATGGAATCGTCCGGGGTCATCAGGGTGTCTATGTAACCCGCCTTGTTCCATGCGAAGAGCCTCATGTTCTGCGGCTCTGAGAAGGTCTTCAGGATGTCGCTCTCGGAAACGCCCTCGTTACGCATCATCCTGAAGCGGTCGCTGTTGCGGCGGGCCTGGCGCATTATCCTGTCCACTATCTCCTGGTCTACGTCATTGGAGAACGGGTAGCGTCTCTTGCTGCGGGCCTCCCTGTCGAACGCCTGCTGGAGGTTCCCGCCAAGCTGCTCTTCCACGGCCTCCTCGGCGTATTTCTGCATCTTGTAGTTGATGGTGGTGTATATCCTGAGGCCGTCCTTGTCAAGGTTGTAGGATTCTCCGTTGGCCTTCTTGTTCTTGTTGAGCCATCCGTAGAAGTCGTCCGTCGCCCAGGCGAGGGAATCAGCGGCATAGTCCTCAGGGAACTGGTAGTCGCTGCGCTTGGGCTTCTGCGCATTCATCACGCGGCGGATCATATCCCTGAAATAGGGGGCGATTCCGGCGTTGTGGTCCTGCACCTGGTACTGGAGCACGATGGGAATCTGCCTGATGGAGTCTCTCTGAGCGTTGGTGAGCACCCTGTCTTCCAGGGGGAAGCCGGACTCAGGAGGGAGGTCCGTCTTGGCCATCCTGCCTATCACGAAGTTCCTTCTTTCAAGGGCGAGGTCGGGATTGAGCGTAGGGTTGTACCTGGTGGGCTTGTTTATCATTCCGATGAGCATTGCGCTCTCTTCCACAGTAAGTTCCGAAGGCAGTTTTGCAAAGAACGTCTCTGAAGCCGCGCGTATTCCGAATGCGCTGCTGCCGAAGAAAATGGAATTGAGGTACATATCCATTATCTCGTCCTTTGTGTAGTCCCTCTCCAGTTTTACGGCGGTAATCCACTCCTTGAGCTTTATCCACACCATCTGGAACTTGTTCTTGATGGTGTCACGGGGATAAAGGGTCTTTGCCAGCTGCTGGGTGATGGTGCTTCCTCCTCCCTGGCTGGTATCCCTCATCAGGATGGTCTTGAAGAAAACCCTGGCGAGGCCCCTGAGATCGATTCCGGAATGCTTGTAGAACCGGGCGTCCTCGGTTGCCACGGCGGCGTGGATTATATGGGGGGAAAGCTCGTTGTAACTGACGAAGGTCCTGTTTTCTATATGGAACGTTGTAAGGACTTCTCCGTCCTGCGCTATTACCTGGGTGGCAAGTTTGCTGTCAGGGTTCTCCAGCTCTTCGAAAGAAGGGATCTTGGCGAAGAGCGCTACCGCCAGCAGAAGAAGGGCGACGGCGAGTACCGGGAGCGTCAGAAGACACCAGAAAATAGCTGTTATACGCTTCTTTGTTTCAGGTTTCATAGCCGATATTATAACTCACAAAATTAACGATTAAATTTGGAAAATTGCCTTGATTGTGTTTTTCTTTGCAAAATCAAACAAAAATCGAGCAGTAATGGAGGGGAATTTGGTAATTGTAGAGTCTCCAGGCAAAATAAAGAAGATCGAGGAGTATCTGGGGAAAGATTATACTGTAAAGGCCAGCATAGGTCACATTCGTGACCTTCAGGACAATAAACTCAGCATAGACGTAGAAAACGGGTTCTGCCCCGAGTACGTCGTGCCCGCCGACAAGAAGAAAATAGTATCAGACCTGAAGAAGTCCGCAGACAAGGCCCAGACCGTATGGCTGGCCTCCGATGCCGACCGCGAAGGAGAAGCCATATCCTGGCACCTGATGGAAACCCTGCAGCTTGATCCGGCCAAGACCAAGCGCATAGTGTTCCACGAAATCACAAAGTCTGCAATACAGGAAGCCGTGAACAACCCGCGGCAGATAGACATGAACCTAGTGGACGCCCAGCAGGCAAGGCGCGTGCTCGACCGCCTGGTGGGATTCGAACTCTCCCCGGTCCTGTGGAAGAAGATTCAGCCTAAGCTCTCCGCCGGCCGCGTCCAGTCAGTGGCGCTGAGGCTCGTGGTGGACAAGGAGAAGGAAATCCTGGAATTCAATCCCGCTCCATATTATATGATTGAGGGCCTGTTCGTCACTCAGAAGACAGGGTCTCCGCTCAAGGCAGTGCTGGAGAAGCGCTTCGCTTCGGAAGACGAGGCCAGGGCTTTCCTGTCGGACTGCATAGGGGCGTCATTCAGCGTTGGCGGAATAGAGAAGAAGCAGAGCGTCAGGGTACCTGCCGCGCCTTTCACCACTTCCACCCTGCAGCAGGAAGCTGCGCGCAAGCTGCGTTTCACCGTCAGCACCACTATGAGGGTAGCGCAAAGCCTGTACGAACGCGGACTTATCACCTATATGCGTACAGACTCCACCAACCTGTCGTCTCTTGCACTTGGAACTGCCAAGAAATTCATCACTGAGAACTACGGTGCAGAGTACTCCAGGACAAGGCAGTACAAGACAAGCGGAAGAGGAGCGCAGGAAGCCCACGAGGCCATCCGTCCCACCTATATCGACAATACTGCCATAAGCGGCACTGCCATGGAGCAGAAACTGTACAACCTGATATGGAAGAGGACCGTCGCATCGCAGATGGCAGACGCCTCCGTAATGAACACCACCGTCAAGATAGACTGCGACAGGCGCCCGGAACGCTTCTCCGCGCAGGCCATGACCATCCTCTTCGACGGCTTCCTCAAGCTGTACATAGAGAGTTCGGACGATTCTTCCACCCAGGACAGCGAGACCGTGCTGCCTGAAATCAGCGTCGGCGAGGGACTCTCGTCCACTGCTATCAACGCTCTGTGCAAGTTCACGCAGCCGCCGCTCAGGTATTCCGAGGCCTCCCTCGTAAAGAAACTCGAGGAACTGGAAATTGGCCGTCCTTCCACGTACTCCCCCACCATAACCACCCTCACTTCAAGGCGCGGATATCTGGTGAAAGGCGACAAGGAAGGCAGGAAGTTCCAGGTAACGAACCTCAGCCTGAAAGGCTCCGTCATCAGTTCTTCAGTCAAGACGGAGACGGTGGGTGCCGAGAAGGGCAAACTCCTCCCGATGGACATAGGAATCATTGTCTCCGACTATCTCAAGGCCAATTTCCCGGGCATAATGGACTACGACTTCACAGCAAACGTAGAGAAAGACCTGGATAAGATTGCCAACGGAGAACTTGCCTGGAACAATGTGATATCCTCTTTCTACTATCCTTTCCACAAGAAGGTGGAGGATTCCCTCACGGACGGCCAGTACAACAGGATCAGCCGCGAAATAGGAACCGCCCCCGACGGAGAGCTGATAGTGGCCAGGTTCGGCCGCTTCGGCGCATACGTCCAGAAGGGAGATCCCGAAAAGAAGCAGTACGCCACCCTGGCAAAGGGACAGCTGATAGAGAGCCTGACTCTGGAAGAGGCACTGAAACTGTTCCAGCTGCCAAGGAATCTGGGACAGATAGACGGCGCCGACGTGATCGTAACCAAAGGCAAGTACGGCCCGTACCTCAGGTTCGGCGACAAGAACATAGCCCTTCCCCGCGGAACGGACCCTATGAAGATAAGTCTGGAGGACTGCCGCGGCATTATAAGTCAGGCCCAGGAAAAGGTTGGCGCAAACGCCATCCTGGCCGAGTTCAAAGACGGAGAAATCCAGATCATAAACGGCAGGTTCGGCCCTTACATCAAGTCTGACGGCAACAATTACAAGATTCCCAAAGGGGTTGAAGCTGCGGCTCTGACCCTGGAACAGTGCCAAGAAATAATTAACAGCGCAGGAAGCGAGAGGAAAAAGCCTTCAAAATTCAAAAAAGTAAGTAAATAGAAGGAATTTTTTAAAAATTTATCTATCTTAGAAGCCAAATAACGTTAATTATAACAATGGCTAAATATCAGATAGATCAGATTGACCAGAAAATATTGTCATTGCTGGTCAATAACGCAAGGATGCCGTTCCTTGAAATTGCACGCGAGTGCGGGATTTCCGGCGCCGCCATCCACCAAAGAGTAAAGAAACTTGAGGCAAACGGAGTGATCAAAGGCTCCAGGCTGCTTGTGAAACCGGAGGCAATAGGCCTTCAGGTCTGCGCATTCGTAAGCCTCTCCCTCTCTGAGAACAACAAGTATGCAGAGGTCATCACCTCAATCAAGAAGATTCCAGAGGTGGTGGAGTGCCATTTCATCACCGGAAAGGCCTCCATCCTGCTCAAACTGTTCTGCTTTGACAACAACCACTTGATGGAGATCCTCCTGAATACCATCCAGAAAATCCCATACGTCCAGTCCACAGAGACAATGATATCCCTGGACCAGGCCTTCGAGCGCCAGATATGGGTTAAGGATTACAATTATTCCACAGAGGGCCTCAGCCCTGCTTCTGAATAATGGCCTTTGCCAGGAACAAGTCCTCGGCAGTTGTTATTTTGATGTTGAACCTCTCTCCAAGTACGTAGGAGAGAGGTATTTTATTTCTCTCCACTACTGAAGCGTCATCGGTGAAGGCAGTGTCGAATGCCTGCTCGTAAGCCTTTGAAAGAATCTCCGAATGGAATACCTGGGGGGTCTGGACGGCATATATCCTGGAACGGTCCAGAGTCTCGGGGGAAGAACTGAGCCGGCCGTCATCGTTTTTCAGAACCCTGAGCGTGTCCACGGCAGGAACCACCGGGATGGCAGAACCGGTTTCCGCTGCCTTGCGCACAAGTTCCTGCACCAACTGGACGGATACTAGCGGACGTACAGCGTCGTGGACGGCCACGATGGCGCCGTCCGGTACCTTTGCGAGGGCGTTCTTCACAGAATGGAAACGGGTGATTCCGCCCTTGACTACCATCTGCGGAACGGAGAAATTGCTCTTGAGGCAGTAATCCTCCCAATACGATACATATTCCTTGGGAAGGACCGTTATGATCTTGGCAGAAGGAAGCGCGGTTGTCATAAGTTCGATGGACCTGCGCAGTATGGGACGCCCCCCGAGATCGAGGAACTGCTTGGGAATGTCGGCGCCCATACGGGCCCCGCTGCCGCCTGCTACCATTATGACATAAATTTCTCTTTCCATCCCTGTTTTTTTCTGCAAATTTAAACTTTTTTCGTACTTTTGAGAATCAAAGATTATTCTTAATTAAGTCCTTAATTACTATGGCATTTTCATTCTTGAATCAAGAGCTTGCAATCGATCTCGGTACGGCCAACACCGTCATCTTCCAGAATGACCAGATAGCGTTGGACGAGCCCAGCATAGTTGCAATAGACAATAATACAGGAAAACTTCTGGCACTGGGAAGCAGGGCCAAGCTGATGCACGAGAAAGTAAACCCCGCAATCAAGACCGTGCGCCCGCTGAGGGACGGCGTAATAGCCGACTTCAACGCCGCCGAGATGATGATCAGGGGCTTCATCAAGGAAGTGAACAACAAGCGCCGCTCCTTCTTCACCCCCAACCTCAAGGTGGTGGTGGGCATCCCTTCCGGAAGTACTGAAGTTGAGATCCGCGCCGTGCGCGACTCTTCCGAGCACGCCGGAGCCCGTGAAGTATACCTGATCTACGAGCCTATGGCAGCCGCCCTGGGAATCGGCCTCGAAGTGGAGGCGCCTAAGGGCAACATGGTAGTGGACATAGGCGGCGGTACCACCGAAATAGCCGTCATTTCCCTTGGAGGCATCGTGCTGCAGGACAGCATCCGCACAGCGGGAGACGTGTTCACCAACGACATCCAGTATTACCTCAAGCAGCAGCATAACATCAAGGTGGGAGAGATAACCTCAGAGCGCATCAAGATTGCCGTGGGTTCAGTCATCCCCAACCTCGAGGACGAACCCGAGCCAATCGTCATCAGGGGACAGAACCTTATGACGGCCCACCCGGTAGAGGCTACCATCACCTATCAGGAGATTGCCCACTGCCTTGACAAGTCCGTGGCAAAGATAGAGTCTTCCATCCTGCACGTTCTGGAGCAGACTCCGCCTGAGTTGTATTCAGACATTGTGGAGAACGGCATATTCCTTTCCGGAGGCGGATCCCTGCTCAGAGGCCTTGCCCAAAGGTTCACAGAGAAGGTAAACATTCCTTTCCACGTAGCCGAAGACCCTCTTCGCGCCGTGGCCAGAGGCACCTGTATCGCACTCAAGAACACTGAGCACTATTCGTTCCTCATGAGGTAATGCTTAAAAAGAGCAGCATAGTCTCCATTCTCTTGACAGCAGCCATTTTCATTTTGTTGGAGGTGGCTGCGTTAAGTATGGTAATCCACGGAGGGGAACTGCAGAATATATGGATCTCCCGTTTCTCCCACAGCGTGATGAACACCTTGTGGGGAAGCAGCGAGTCCGTCAGGGACTACTTCTCCCTGAAAGGGCAGAACGAGGACCTGGCGCAGGAGAACTACCGCCTCAACCTTCAGGTAACCCGCCTTCGCCAGGCCCTCGGCCAGGAAGGGGACGGATCGGATATCGTAGGAGACGGCTACGCAGGCGAGTTCAGGTTCATACCTGCTGCCATCGTCAAGATGAGCCGAAACAAGCAGCACAACTATCTGATAGTGAACAAAGGCTACGAAGACGGGGTGCGTCCGCAAAGCGGACTCATCACCTCGCGCGGAGCCATCGGCATAGTGGAGGCGGTGGAGAAGCATTACTCATACTGCATCTCCTTCATGAACAGCACATTCAACGTCAGTTCAAGGATAGGTTCGCAGGGTGCGGTGGGCCCCCTTTCGTGGGACGGCCGCTCCTCCAACAAGGCCATCCTCCACGAGATTCCGCTCCAGACCATATTCTCACAGGGAGATACAGTGTTCACCAGCGGATACTCTTCCATCTTCCCTCCTGACATACCGCTTGGCGTCATAACAGGCTCCGGGATTCAGGATGGAACCATGTACGACATTTACGTGACCTTGCTTGAAGACCAGGCCGCGCTCAGATATGTTACTATTGTAGACCACACCGGCCGGGACGAGATAATCCCGCTGGAACAGATGGAGGAGGAAGACGATGAGGAGTAACCGTTTCTTTCTGATTTACCTGTGCATAGTGGCTCTCCAGATTCTGATATGCAACTATCTGAACCTGAGTTACTACCTTACTTTGAGCCTGTTGCCCGTGATAGTCATAATGATACCCGTAAGGTACTCCACCATAGCCGCCATGCTCATAGCGGCCGCATCGGGTTTCGTGGTGGATATCCTGGGCGACGGAGTCCTGGGCCTCAACATGCTTGCCATCATCCCCGTGGCGCTGGCGCGCAAGGGGCTGCTGAGCATTGTATTCGGCCAGGAGGTCTTCGCCCAGAACGAAGACGTCACCATCAAGAAATACGGCCTCATAAAGTTCATCAGCTTCATCGCCATCGCCCAGGCTCTGTTCCTGATCATATACATTCTGGCGGACGGCGCAGGTACCAGGCCATTCTGGTTCAACGCCCTGCGCTTCGGCATATCCCTGGTGACAGGCATCCTGGTATCTCTGTTCATAGCAGACACTCTTGCAAAAGACTATAGGGAAAGATGATTCTGGAAAGGAAAACCAAGATTCTGATAGGTCTGGGGGTGGTTGCGACCATCCTTCTGGCCAAGCTTTTCAGCATCCAGATCCTTGACCAGCAGTACAAGATAGACGCATCCAACAACTCAATGGTCTATGACATCATCTATCCAACCCGCGGAGTGATCTATGACCGTAACGGAGAAATCCTTGTCGGTAACAAGATAGCCTACGACATTCAGGTGACCCCGCGCGAGGTTCACGCCTTCGACACCCTGGCCCTGGCTGACGCACTCAACGTCTCCGTCGACTTCATACGCGACAGGATGGCGGAATACAAGAAGAACAGCCGCCGCATAGGCTTCCAGTCAGTGACAATGCTCAAACAGGTACCTTCCGAGACCTATATCCGCTTTGCCGAGATCCAGTACAAGTTCCCCGGATTCAAGGGACACGTGCGCAGCATCAGGGACTACCCCATCAACGCCGGAGGCAACCTCCTGGGCTATGTGTCCGAGGTGGATGCAGACTATATCCGCAGGCACGAAGGAGAGTACCGCAGCGGAGACTATGCCGGCAAGACAGGCATAGAGGCCGCAAGGGAAGAGGACCTTCGCGGAGAGAAAGGCTACAAGATCTACATAAGGGACTCACACAACCAGATAAAGACGGCTTACCAGAACGGAGAGATGGACAAGGAGGCGGTTGCGGGAAAGAACATCACCACCACCATTGACGCAAGGCTGCAGCAATACGGTCAGGAACTTATGCAGAACAAAGTGGGAAGCGTAGTCGCCATAGAGCCCAAGACAGGAGAGATCCTGGCAATGGTGTCCAGCCCCGGAATAGACGTGGAGATGCTCTCCGACATAGGCCAGTACTACAACCAGATTTCAAATGACCCGTACAAGCCTATGTTCAACCGTACGGTGCAGGCCTCATATCCTCCGGGATCGGTATTCAAGTTGATAAACGGCCTCATAGGCCTGGAAGAAGGGGTCCTCACACCAGACAGGCAGTACCCCTGCAACCACGGATACGCATATACTACCAACCGCAAACTGGGTTGCCACGGCCACCGTTCCCCTTTGAATATGGAAGAGGCCATCATGATGTCCTGCAACGGTTATTTCTGCTATGTGCTCAAATCCGTTCTTGAGAACAGGAAGTATGAGAACGTTTCCGAGGCTTTCGATGTCTGGAGAGAGTATGTCACCAGTTTCGGCCTGGGAGAGAAACTGGGAAGCGACTTCCCGTCCGAGCTTGGCGGAAACGTCCCCACTTCCGCCTACTATTCCAAGGTTTACGGGCGCAACGGCTGGAGGTTCTCCACCATTGTCTCACTGTCCATAGGCCAGGGAGAAATAGGCGTCACTCCCCTGCAGATCGCAAACCTCTGCGCCACCGTGGCCAACAGGGGATGGTACATCACCCCTCACATCGTAAAGGACTCTGAAGGCATAGAGATAGATCCCAAATACCACGAGCGCAATTACACCAAGGTTGACACCAACGAGTTTAAGAAGGTAATCCACGGTATGTGGAGGGCGGTGAACGAGCCCGCCGGCGCAGGCGGAACGGCATATGCCGCCGCCGTCCCGGGATTGGACCTTTGCGGCAAGACCGGAACTGCCCAGAACCCGCACGGAGCCGACAATTCCGTCTTCATCTGCTTCGCGCCTCAGGACGACCCCCAGATTGCAATCGCCGCCTATATAGAGAACGCCGGATTCGGAGCCACCTGGGCCTGCCCTATTGCATCGCTGATGGTCGAGCAGTATCTGACCGGCGGAATCCGCCCGGAGCGCAAGTACGTCGAAGACCGAATCCTTAACGCCAACCTTATGCCGGCAAGACGATGAAAGACAGCAGCGACAGAGGATTGAAACAAGCCATAGACTGGAGGATAATAATCTATTATCTTCTGCTGGTCTTCATCGGGTTCATTAATATATACGCATCGATCCACTCGTCGGAGCCCAGCTCCATTTTCGACTTTTCCGTCAGGAGCGGAAAGCAGTTTGTGTGGATCCTCACGGGAATAGTCCTGGCTACGCTCATCCTTTTCGTGTTCAACCCGCGCCTGTGGGAGGTCATATCCATACCGTCGTACCTGATAGTGCTGGTGCTGCTGGTAGCGGTAATATTCGTCGGATCCGACGTTAAGGGCTCGCATTCCTGGTTCAACCTGGGTCCTGTCAGCTTCCAGCCGGCGGAGGTCTCCAAGATTGCCACTTCGCTGGTTCTGGCCACCATAATGAGTAAGACTAACTTCAAGATGTCCAACCTGAAGGACATGCTGCTGGTGGCGGCCGTGATTGCGCTGCCTATGCTCATAATAATTGCAGAAAAGGAGACAGGTTCGGCCCTTGTATATCTAGGTTTCATCTTCGTGCTTTACCGCGAGGGGCTTTCAGGGTGGTTCCTGTTCTTCCTGGGAGTAGTGATATTATTGTTCATACTGACGCTTACGACATCCATCTATACAGCACTCATTGTGCTGGCTGCAGTGGCTTCGCTCTGCTACAGCATTTACAGCGACAAGCTCAAGCGATGGATCTGGGCTGACGTACCCGCTATCCTTGCCCTCATATTCATACCCAAGATCAACCTGCCCTTCAATCCGCTTTACATATATTTCGCGCTGACGGGAGTACAGGCTGCGCGTATGGCGTACAACTCTTTCAGGCAGCGCAAGTTCATAACCTTCGCCACCCTGGTGGCTTTCCTGGTCGGAATCGGCATAATCTTCTCTACTGAATACATCTTCAACAACGTGCTTCAGGATCACCAGCGCAGCAGGATAGAAGTACTGTTGGGAATGAAGGACGACCCAGCCGGAGTCGGCTACAATGTAAACCAGTCCAAGATTGCAATCGGATCAGGAGGTTTCTTCGGCAAAGGCTTCCTGCAGGGGACTCAGACCACATACGGCTTTGTTCCGGAGCAGAGTACGGATTTCATTTTCTGCACCGTAGGAGAGGAATGGGGCTTCGTGGGCTGCCTGGTGGTAATCCTGCTATATGTCTTCCTGATTTACCGGCTGATCACTGACGCCGAACGCTGCCGAGACCAGTTCACCCGGATTTACGGCTACTGCGTTGCGTCAATCATTTTCATGCACCTGTTCATAAACGTGGGAATGACCATAGGAATAATGCCTGTGATAGGTATTCCTCTGCCCCTTCTGAGTTACGGAGGGTCTTCACTATGGGCTTTCACAATCCTGATATTCATTTTCGTCGCTCTATACCGTCAGGAGAAAAAATATTTCTAATTTTTTTTAATAATTCTTGCATTTCAGTTTTTTTGTCGTATCTTTGCGATACAAAATTATCGATAAAAAAGTATCGGTATGGCCAGGAAACAGAAAACATCTTTAGTAGTAATGACTTCTTCAAGGAGCAGACTGCCCTTGTATTACAGCCTGCTCAGGCAATTGTCTCAAGAAGGAGTGAAAACCGTTTCATCTGCCACAATCGCAGACTACCTCAATATCAATCCAGTACTGGTCCGCAAGGACCTGGCTGGCGCAACCCACGTCTGCGGTATGCCAAAGCTTGGTTTTGAGGTTGCTCCCCTGCTCTCAGACCTTAAAGAGTACTTGGGCTACGACAACTACGATGAGGCCTTTCTTGTTGGAGTCGGGAATCTTGGCCACACCCTCCTCTCCCACAAGGGCTTCAAGGATTTAGGAATAAACATTGTGGCCGGCTTTGACAAAAACCCGGACTTGATAGGAAAGAAAGTAGGAGGCAAGGCAATCCTTCCTATGGAGAGGATGGATGATTACATCAAACGCCGGGGCCTCAGGATTGGTATCATCACCGTTCCTTCAGAATGTGCGCAGGAGGTTTGCGACCATATGGTTGCAAACGGAGTCCGCGCAATATGGAACTTCTCGTTTACAATGCTCAATGTCCCCGAGAACGTCATTGTCAAGAACGAGAACCTGCCAGTTTCCCTGGCACTTTTGACACAACAATTAAAATCTATATCAGAATAATAAGTATTACCTCTTTAAATACAAGGAATTATGAAAACACAAAAAGAGAAGGCAGAAACTATTGTTGATTACACAGTCTCTGTACAAGAGGAGATTGACGCCTTGGTCAACAAGGCCGAAAAGGCATTGAAATCCTTCATCGAAATGGACCAGGAGCAGGTCGACAATATCGTCCACGCTATGGCCCTTGCCGGACTTGAGCATCACCGCGAGCTTGCCCGTCTCGCAATAGAAGAGACAGGACGCGGCGTATACGAAGACAAGATCATAAAGAATATTTTCGCTACCGAATACATCTGGAACTCCATCAAGAGCGAGAAGACCGTAGGAATTGTTGAAGACAACGAATTGGAAGGATATGTAGAGGTAGCAGAGCCAGTAGGAATCGTGGCCGGCGTCACTCCGGTTACGAACCCCACCTCAACTACAATGTTCAAGGCTTTGATATGTATCAAGGCCCGCAATCCTATCATTTTCGGATTCCACCCTTCTGCCCAGAAGTCTTCTTCTGCCGCAGCGCGCATCCTCCTGGATGCCGCAGTAGCCGCAGGCGCACCCAAAGACTGCATCCAGTGGATTGAGCATCCCTCTATTGCAGCCACTACTGCGCTGATGAATCATCCCAAGGTTTCCCTGATTCTCGCAACCGGCGGATCCGGTATGGTAAGGTCTGCATATAGCTGCGGCAAGCCCGCTCTCGGCGTGGGCCCGGGTAACGCGCCTTGCTACATCGAGAGCTCCGCAAACGTCCCTCGCGCGTGCACCGACCTTATGATGTCCAAGACTTTCGACAACGGTATGATCTGCGCATCCGAGCAGGCCGTGGTTGTTGACAAGAAGATCGCCGGGGAGTTCGAGAGCTTTATGAAGGACAACGGCTGCTACTTCCTTAACAAGAAGGAGACAGAGTTGGTTTCCAATTATGTAATCAATCCTGAAAAGGGCGCCCTTAATCCTGACGTTGTGGGAAAGACTGCATTCTGGATTGCAGAGCAGGCAGGCGTCAAGGTTCCTGAGAAGACAAAGATACTCATTGCCATACTTGCCGGCGTGGGCCCCGACTATCCTCTTTCAAAAGAGAAGCTGTCTCCAGTCCTGGCTTATTACATAGTGAACAATCACGAGGAAGGATTCGAGATGTGCCGCAAGATACTTGAAATGGGCGGTCTTGGACACACTGCAATCATACACAGCACGGACAGCGACCTGATAACCAAGTTCGGAAGCGCAATGAAGGTGGGACGAATCATTTCCAACGCCCCTTCCGCACAGGGAGCTATCGGTGACATTTACAACACCAACACTCCTTCCCTTACATTGGGATGCGGTTCCTATGGCCATAACAGCACAACCGCCAACGTTTCAACTGTTAACCTTATCAACAAGAAAAGAATTGCAAAAAGAAGAGTCAATATGCAGTGGTTCAAGATTCCTCCAAAGATCTATTTCGAATACGATTCAATCCAGTATCTCCAGGATATGGAGGGCATCAGCAGGGCATTCATCGTCAGCGACCCTATGATGGTAAAACTCGGCTATGTAGACAAAGTGCTCTACTACCTGAACAAACGCTCCGAGACCTGCCACTTCACCATCTTCTCCGACGTGGAGTCTGACCCTGACGTAGAAACCGTAATGCGCGGTGTCGAGGAGATGCGTCATTTCCAGCCGGACGTGATCATAGCCCTGGGAGGCGGTTCCGCAATGGACGCAGCAAAAGGAATGTGGCTCTTCTATGAGCATCCCGAGACTTCTTTCGACGGTCTCCGCCAGAAGTTCATGGACATCCGCAAGAGAGTTGTCAGGTTCCCTCATCTTGAGAAGTGCAAGATGGTGGCCATCCCTACAACTTCCGGAACCGGAAGCGAGGTTACAGCTTTCACTGTGATTACCGACAAGACCAAAGGTATCAAGTACCCTCTTGCAGACTACGCCGTTACTCCTAACGTCGCCATCATCGACCCTCAGTTCGTGCTGACGCTTCCAAAGCGCGCCACGGCTGACACCGGAATGGACGTTCTTACTCACGCCATCGAGGCCTATATCTCCAATATGGCCAACGACTATACAGACGGCCTTGCCCTTCAGGCCATGGACCTGGTGTTCACATACCTGAAGCGTGCCTATGACAATGGTCCTTCAGACCTCAAGGCCCGCGAGAAGATGCACAACGCATCCTGCATCGCCGGCATGGCATTCACTAACGCCTTCCTCGGCCTGAACCACAGTATGGCCCACAAGCTCGGAGGCGACTACCACATCCCTCACGGACGCGCCAACGCCATCCTCCTCCCCTATGTCATCAAGTACAACTCCATCAAGCCGGACAAGTTCGTCCCGTTCCCCAAGTACGAGACATTCATTGCCGACCAGAAACTTGCAAGGGCAGCACGCTTTCTTGGATTCGGAGGCAATACCGTCGAAGAGAGCGTTGACAACTTCATCGCCGCCATCCGCAAGCTTATGAAGGATCTTGATATGCCTATGAGCATCAAGGCCGAAGGCATAGACGAGAAGGTATTTATGGACAACCTTATGGAACTGTCCGACAAGGCTCACGACGACCAGTGCACAGGTGCAAATCCCAAGTATCCTCTGGTCAGTGATATTGCCGAACTCTATAAGAAAGCCTATTACGGCGAGGACTAGAAGTTGAAACTTTTTCTGATATCCAGATCCTGGAAATACTGCAGGGTCTGGATACCTAGTTCCTGGGCGGTCTTAAGATTGGCCGGAGAATCGTCTATGAACAGTATCTCGGAAGGGTCGCAGCCGATTCCTTCCAGGGCTTTCAGATATATTTCCCTGCCAGGTTTCTGTGTCTTGAGCTGGAAGGAACAGAACTTTTTCTCGAAGGTCTCGTCGATGGGCAGGCCTTGCTCGGCCAGCACTTCGCCCAGCAACTGCAGTGAGATGGGATTGTTGTTGCTCAGAAGATACAGCTTATACTTGCCTCTCAGGGATCTTATCAGCTCTATGGCATCCTCATTTGTCCCGTCCAGGAGAGAGCAGAAGCAGTCGTGAATGGTCTCGCGTGTGGTACCGGGCCTGGAATGAGACAGAGCCGCGGCATAGAACTGATCCTCATCTATCTTTCCGGCCTCGAACTCCCCTATGAAGCCCTGCTGCTGGTAAATGTTGATGAAATCTTCTATGTCCTCGAAACCGGCTTCTGTCTTGAACCTGTTCAGGCACTGGGGTACATTCAGGCGGAAAATAACGCCTCCCATATCGAATACAACTGCCTTAATCATAACTAATCTTTGAGCGGGCAAATATACGTTTTTATGGCGGAATTATAGCGGAAATTCCTATCTTTGCTTCCCAGAAAGCCTTGGTGGTGAAATGGTAGACACGAGGGACTTAGACTTGTTCTTTGAAATAATTATTTGTAAAACACGAGAGTTAAGTTTAACTTTACAGTATGATAAAGAAAAACTATTCTCTCGAAGATGTAAAGAAAGCTGTAAAAGAGAATGATTTGGATATCTCTCATTTTACTGGTCAAGGATGGAATGTTGGACTTGTATATCAAGAATTCTTCTTATAAATGCTCCTGGAGGTTAAGAGAGCATTACAAAAAAACCACTGGTATTACTCACTGTGAGAGTTGCGGTTTAGATCAATGGCAAGACCAACCAATCCCGCTAGAGATTCATCATATAAACGGGGATAACACAGATAACAGGTTAAATAACCTGATTCTGCTATGTCCTAATTGTCATGCACTTACAGATAATTATCGAGGAAGAGCAAAATTGAGTGCGCTGTCCGAAAGGAGAGATGTAGAATGTCGTAAATTCAAGGAAACCTTAACAGGTAATGCTGATGGCAATCTTGAGCCAAGCCTCCCAAAGGAGGAAGGTGCAGAGACTAGACACGACACACCTAAAGACAACCAGTCAATGGTGAAGGAATAGTCCAGACTACAAACAGGCAGCTATGCTGCCAGGTGACAAAAGTCATAGTAGTACGAAAATCCCTTGGACCGAAAGGTCCGTGCGGGTTCGATTCCCGCCCGAGGCACCTTAAAAAGAGCTAACTGCCTGATTTTCAGCGGTTAGCTCTTTTTGCGTCTCAATTTTTGGCGACATTTTGGCGACTTAAGAAAACAATATGTCAGCCATTGTTCTCCCTATGGGGGGACTTCAACAACTCACCAATTTCAAAATCGGAGCGTTGGAGATGTAAAGCGCAAGTAATGACAAAACCATAACAGAATGATGAATTCCGAGTATTTGCCAATACATTCTCTTTTGGAAGCCAATCAAACGTTCGGCCACCCTTCTCATGCCAAACATTAATGTACGGACTTAATAACTTGAACTTTGTATATTGCTTATAGTCGATACCAAGACCAATTATAGTCAAAGCATTATCTATGTTCAGAAGATCCTTTTTTATTTTATTTATGTTCTCGTCGAGTTGTCGATCAATCTTAGTGTCTCTGAAGAAGTATTTACATTCCTTTACAGTTGAAAATGGAGATTCGTAAAAAAAGGACTTGTCCTCTTCGTGGCTTATGAGAAGATCTTCGAATGCCACGTGCGACAGGCAAATAGATTCTGAATAGTCTCCTTTTTGATGAGTCTCATTAGCCTTATAAAGCCAATCTACGACAGAAGGATACTTTATAAGGCTTGTCATTGATACTTCCGAGAATTCAACGTTGAAGAATAAGGGGGTATTTAACTCAAAGAACTCGGAAGTGTTAGCTCTTGCTATTTCGATATCAAGAGAAGAGGGTATTTCACCATGGTGTTTCAGGGCGACTCTCTTGTTATTCAAGTTCTGCATTTGTGAAGAACACTGCAGATCAGGAAGCTTGGAGAAATAGTCCATAAACATTGTGCTGCGATCAATCTTCACACTCTTGACATCAGCGCAGATTTTCATAAACATCTCTATGCTGTCATGAAAAGGCAATAAGCAGAGACCATTGGTTGGCTCCGATTCATATGAAAGAGCCAAACCTTGCTGATATAGATGCTTGACTATGGCTAACCGTTTTATTATCAGTTCGTCCATTGAATGATTATCTGCCTTCTATAATATGTTTGACCTCTTTATCAAAGTCAGAAACTATCTTTTGCGTTTTATTGAACTCAAGGTACTCCGATTCTGCCTTCTTCTTAGCTTGTTCATGCGAGATTAGTCCCTTGCTATGATCGGGAAGGATTTCGTATCGCCGGAAGGCCAGGAACTCATTTACGCTAGCGGCGAATTGCTCCATTGTAAACGTATTTTCTCGCTCAATGAGGTCCTCAATGTAATCGAAATAACCGGACACGGCCCGCTCCAACCGACGGATGTCTTTTTCCTCCAGGTAGTTCTTGGCGATGGATACGTCTGACTTGAGGATTCGGCCATCCGGCGAATTCTTCCAGGTTGTCAGGCCCATATTCTCCTTGGTACGATCGGCGCGCTCATAGACGATTTCCGCTGCCGTTTTTCCTGCGATGGCGTAATGGAACTTGTTCTGTACCATCGCATAGAAGTCCTTGGTCGTCGGAGCAGTCTTGTCATAGTCGATGCTGCACTCGGCGTAGATGTCGGTGATCTGCTGCCAGATGCGCCGTTCACTCGCCCGGATGGACCGGACTCGTTCCAGCAACTCCCGGAAATAATCCTTCCCAAAGATGGCACCTCCATTCTTCATCCGCTCATCATTCAGTACGAATCCTTTCTTGATATACTCCTTTAAGACCGATGTCGCCCAGATGCGGAATTGCGTTGCTCGTGCAGAGGAAACACGGTAGCCGACGGAGATAATCATATCAAGGTTATAGAAGAAAGCCTCTTGAGTTTGTGTCTTCCCTTCGATTGCACCATGCGGAGTGGTTATTTCCATTTTGGAAACAACCACTCTAGCATCAAGTTCATTCTCTTCAAGAATATGCTTAATATGTTTACTGATTGCAGCTACTTGCACTCCAAACAAAGCAGCCATCGCTTTCTGCGTCGCCCAAATCGTTTCGTCTTTGAGCACAACGTTTACCTTAACATCCTCGGTAGGGGTGTTGTATATAAGGAGTTCGAAATCTTTCATAAAAACGCTATTGATTAAGTTGACGACGAATCTCTTCTAAATACTTGGACAAGTGATTAACGTCATCAATCTGCGAACAGTAGTAGTCTGCAACCTGTCTAGGGAAGTTAGCATAAACGGCGCTTTTGAGCAAAGTGACAAACGCTTCTTTTCGAATGTCGTTTATAATGTCTTGCTGTGTTTTCATTATCAATTATAGGTTAAAACTGAAAAAAGAGAATAAAAAAAACTTTAAACAAAAAACTCCGGTAAAAAACGATTGTTAGCCGCTAAACTGACAGTTATAATGGCACCAGGCTGATAGATTGCGGTAACAGGCATAATACCTTCAATAAAAAAGTCGAGTATTATCAGATAATAGTACCCTTCTTTTTGACCTATGACTACTCCATTATAAGTGGTCTTATAATCTAGCGCATCTCTCTTCTGCTTTAGATTGATAGATAATAACTGTTTTAGACTTATCTCCGCTTTATTACGGATAAAATCATAATCTTTTAGGACAAAAGAATGCATCTGGAGTGATACTAAGATTTCTCTTAAATTGTTAAGCCTACAATAATTAGATACTTCACCGATAAAGAGACTGGCTTTTATACTCTCGTTACCTAAACTCTGAATAGTGTACACTGCGTGTTTATCGGATATCGTGACCAAATTCTTAACATTAACAATATCACCAACACTGTGTTTATTTGCAAATCTCTGTAAAGGTGTTTCAATATAGGGTTTGAAAGTTCCTATCAACGACAACTGGTCTGTAGCAATACCCTTAATCTTTACTGGATATGTTTTCCCAAGTTGGTAAGGGAATGAACAATCATCCACATGTGTCTCATTTGAAGGTATGAAAACCCGATACTTCCCTTCTGCTTTTCCTACAATTCCATACCCATTTGAATAATCCAAAGCAACATTAGTTTCATTTTTGCTCTTTGCGAGTGAACGGAAATAGTCTTCATATGGTGACGTCTTTGATCTAAGTGTTAAAATCATAATTCTATTGTCTGGATCAACCGTCTTTATATATCCATCAATAGTTTGATTTCGTTTATACTTTTTCTTTTCCGCATTAACCTCATCCATCATCCAAGTAAGATTAGAGAAAGGTAAAATTGCATCTATGCCAGGTTCCAACTCGGTCACAAAACAACTTTCATCCTCACGATATATGGTAAAACGGACTCTATTACCTGACTTATAGTTCTGGTTCTGCCAAGGATCCAGGAGATCTTTTAAACGAAGTTCTAATTTGTTATGGATATAGTCCGCTCCAATGATTTTAAATAAATGTTCGCTCCCTACTGGAAACAATTGATGAAGGAACTGATGTTTACTATAAGTAAGATCCCTTCTATAAGCGATGGCTTTTTGACTCGAGTCTTTAACTAAAAGATTAATAAACATGTCATCGGCCTCCTGCACAATGCCTGTAACAATGGAGCCAACAGCATAGTTAAGATCTATCAACTTCTGTGGATTACTCTCAGTATTAAGCAAAGACGCTTTTACCTTGCCTTGGCTTTCATACCCAACAGGAATAGCTCTGATAGTCATCCCTTCCGTATAGTAATTAAATAGGCGTATGCTTGGATTAGCAGATATCTCCTCAACAGGGATAGTAACAGGGATTAGATTATAAAGACATTTAAGTTCATTCTGCCAGACTTTTTCGATAACAACTTCTATCTGTTGTCCCTTCTCAATGAACTCGCTCATTGCTTTATAGTCATTGGCAATGCTCCCCTGGGTATCAACCTCTATGCAATAGCAAATACTATCACGATGTTTAGCATCTTTGAAAACCTTCGGGCCATTTTGAAGCACAAAATTGCCGGTAGCAACAAGTTCTGAATAAACCTGTTCTAGTATTGCTATCTTATCGTTGCGGGCTAAAAGATAGAATGTCCTGATACCACTAGCAAAACCCTCTCGAATTCTACGCAGATAAGGGGATAAACCATGTTCATAATATGTTTCTGGTTTCGCCACAAGAAGAACGCCAACTTTAATGTCATTCCCGATAAATTGTAAGGGCGTCAGTTCTTCTGAGTCGCGTGACAATAAATCGTAAAGAAAGGCAAGGAAATCAGATGCTTCTTTTGCATATTCTTGTGTTGGCAAATGTGTCACTATCCGGCTTCCCCACAACGAATACTCGCGGAGCAACATTCTAGTGAGCATACCTTCTTCATCAACCACTGTGACCTTATTAAATGCATCTTGGTATTGTGTGATATCATCTAAATTCTCCGAAACAAAAGCAGTGGAAGCGACGTTGTGCGATGGAGTATTCTTAATGAACTTATGAATAACTGTAAAGAAAATCGCCTTTCGCACAGGCGTGGAGAGAAAGTTTCGGGCTGAAGGTAGCAAGGTTTTCCTCACATAAGCAGAAGTGGTATTGATGATATTCTTGATATTGTCCCGGTCATAGCTTAACAAGACAATGGCCCTCCCTTCCTCAAGGAGTACCTTCCCATCATCATCTTTTTTGACCCATTGTAGGGACATTTCTGGAAGGTTAAGCTCAGGAGTTAACTGATTAAGTTCTTCAATAGTATTCTTACAATTATCTTCTACTCCGTTCTTGATTTTGTTCCTTCTAAGCCACGGTCTTATCCCGGTAAAGAACGAGATTACGTCCTTTACAAATGCCTTCACATTATTATAATAAGGAATCATGAGGATTAAGCAGAGAACGATAAAGGCAAATAAAGACAACAGCAATTTCATAGACTTAATCATTTAATATCTTTTATGCAATCTGCATTGTCACAATAATACCGTAGTACTATTCTATCATTCTCACGGACAGGCAATATCATAGCAATGTTATCGACGTTAAGAACTTTGCCACAAACATGACAATGCAATTCTCCTTCCAGGAATTTATCATAATCTCCCACTTGGATTAACAACTTTTCCAAGTCGGAATTCATCATCGCTTGTATTTCTTCTTTTCGTGTTGACATTTGTACTAATATTAATGGATAAATGATATGTAAGCAAATAAAACAAATAACACAGTATTATCATATAGGATAATTTGCGTTAATGAATAACAATGTCTGTATATACTACATTAACCCGTTACAAACTGCATTAGTTTTCTTTATTAAGATATTCTTCATTCTGATCGGACTTTTCTGACTTTAGGCTTCTAAGCTCTTCTAAATAGCTTGCGGTTATTACTCCTGAAGGTAAAGCAATGACAGCGACACCAAACAGGGACGAAAGCATGCTAATAAAACGCCCAATATCTGTTACAGGAATCATATCGCCATAACCAACTGTAGTAAGGGTTACTGTGGCCCAATATAGTGCATCAAAGAAATCTTCGAAAGTTGCGACACCAGTAACTGGGTTTATATGGGGCTCAGCATTGAACATTATTAGAGCAGTCAAGAAGACATAAAAAACGGCGATTCCTAGAACGGTTAAAAGGACGCCCTTCTCTTTTTGTACAACACGTCCTAACACCTGAATCTTATCGGAATAACGGATGAATTTAAATAGACGAAGAATCCTTAATAATCGAGTAATCCTAAATAATTTGAATCCACGACCAAGCAGACTTAATCCCGGAAGAATAGATAAAACATCAATAATTGCCCACCCCGTGAAGGGATATATGACAAAAGACCATCCATTCTTTTGAAGCCGATAATCCGCCGTTATCCATCGTAAAATGTAGTCAACTATGAAAATAGACACCGTGACCTGCTCAATAATACGAAAGATCTGAGTTTCTTCCACAAACATTAGCGGAATGATGCTGGCAGTAATTGCAACCAGCATCAAAATGTCATATAATAAACTTGTTTTATCGCCGTCGTGGGCCTGTTCGATAATATTGTAGATGCGTTTCCTCATGAAATAGGTTCTACTCGTTATGGTTAAAAATAGAGTCCGTCTCTATATCATTGGTTACGTCATCGTCGTCAAGCCTCAAAATGGACATCAAGAATTCTCGTTCTTCCCTTGATATAACACTATCAGCTTCTGATATAGATTCGCACAGGCGATATAATAAAATACGGTACTCTTTATCTGCATTCTGATTGAGCGACTGTAGCAGTACAGAAATAAGACTTTGCGTTTTCAATAAATCCGTTGCTTCAATACAACCTTCAATATAAGAGACCATTCCATCCAGGTTAATGATAAACTGAGGCACTTCGGATAGTTCCTCGAAAGACATATAATAATCTGGGCGGTAAACCTTCTCCATTACATTAAGGAGGGCTATTCCTTCGCAAGAATTAAGACTCGTAGGATGTCCTAGTTCCTCGAAACAATGAACAAAATCCATCAGCAAACATAGCATTAGGTCTTCGTCGTCCTTATACCCATCTATTGTCACAAGCTCCTGCAGGACTGCTCTGACTTCTGGTTTTGCTATTTCCTTTTGATAAAAATCAAGCAGGGCATCACAGCGTTCATCAATCTTTGTATAATATTCGCGAGTTACCCCAGAGTTAGTAAGATCGATAGGAATATCGTCAAGGTCATAATTAGTATTAATTACAACATTCAAATGGTCAAAATAATCTGAAAAAGCACTCATAATTATTTAAACTTACAAAGAATTCTTTATGTCATCTTCCTCAATAGTAGCCAAGGAATCTGCCGTAATGTCCGCAACTAAGGAAATTCGATTTGCCTGATTCTCTATGACTTTCTCGAACATATTCCTGACAAATCTTCCGTTACCAAAGCTCTTGTCTTTCTTTGTCACCGCTTTTTCAAGAATCTCTTTCAAGATTGTAGCGGCACCCTCGGTTAGTTTATACTCATATTTCTTTGCGCTGGACTCAAATATCTGTAAAAGTTCATCTGCTGAATAGTCTGGGAACTCAATGTAGCGATTAAAACGAGATTGAAGTCCGGGATTAGATTCGATAAAACGTCTCATATCATCCGTATATCCAGCAAGAATCACCACGAGACGATCACGGTCATCTTCCATTCTTTTAAGGAGGGTTGCAATCGCTTCTTTGCCATAATCGGAATTACCCCCATCAACTAAAGAATAAGCTTCATCAATAAAGAGAATTCCATCCAACGCAGAATCAATTATCTTGTTGGTCTTTACTGCAGTCTGCCCCACATACTCTGCCACCAATCCAGAGCGATCTGTTTCAACCAAATGCCCTTTCTTTAGTATACCGAGCTCCTTGTAAATCTCAGATACGATTCGAGCGACTGTTGTTTTTCCAGTCCCTGGATTACCAGTAAAGACACAATGATACGAAACAGGTGATACTTTCATACCCTTTTCAGCACGCATTTTCTGAACTTTGATATAGTTCGTAAGCGTATTAATCTCCGATTTTACCGAAGTCAAGCCAATCAACGAATTCAACTCCTTCATAGAATTCGTGCGAGGTTTCTTCACGGAACTCTTAGTCCTATTTGTTGGTTCAACAGGGGCTATCGCATCGTCCTCTCCCTCCGGCTCTTTTAAGGACATAATCTTATTGAGCCAGTTCGCTTCAGTAGTAGAAATACTCTTATCTGCTTTAGCAATTAGAGAAGCGAATCGATACAAGAGAACAATGTATTGGTTATGAAGTTGCTTATTATACTCTTTTAAGCAAATTTCTAAAATGAACACGTCCTCGTTTCCCGACATCGTAGCAGCAGCATTTCGAGTAAAACTCTCGGATGTGGCTGTAAGCTTTTCCCGAATTAAATCCAAAAAACGGAACTCCAACTGGAAGTCGGGTTCAATCATTAAGGTATTGAACATCAATATACCAAGCCCCTCATTCGTGTTCAAGTCGAGACCATGCCCAAGACCAGTATAACAATGAACCACATCTGCCCAAAGATATACTGGAATCTTATCCTTCGGATTAGATAGAATTTGTTTATTCCAATTGACGGTACCGGTAACGGTATCTCCAACAACCTTACAAAAATCCTTGTCTTTGGCCAATTGATCTCCAAAACCAAGTAAACGTTTTGCGGCATCAAGTAAATCGTAGAAGTATTGTTCGCTAATATCACCTATCTTAAGTGTAGAATCGCTGAAGAGGTCCAAAATCCTGTTAGCTTCAGATAAGTCACTTACCAAAACTTGACGGGGATTAGAACCCGCATAAGGGCCGACTATTCCCATCGTCTCTAGCAAGTCCATGATCCTACCGGCTTTTGCATAGCCAATCCCAAGTTTGCGTTGCAAATCAGCGGTTGATCCCCTTTGTGTTGTGACCACTAATTGGGCTGCCGATCTCAATAATTCATCGGCAGGTGACAATTCTACAGAAAGGTTACTTCCTTCGATGGCTCCAGGAGAGACGGGCGTATCAAGGATTGAAGCAGAGTGCCTTCCAGATGTAGAGATATAGCCATCTTTTAGAACCCGGAAAGCAAGTTCTAGACGCATTGCAGCATCACTATTGCTGACTTGGAATGTGTCTCCAAATGGACTGATTATAATGTCTCCATACAGCAAGACTGGCATGATTGGATTGTAGGCGAACCTTCGATCCGGCCCCCCATTCTTGTTTACATACTTATAAGTAGTGTCAACTTGCTTGGAATCAGTCGGACGAACCCCATCTTCAATAAAACGCGTAGCTTTGTATCTAAATGATATCGTATCTATTGGGTAAACTTCAAAGCTATCAATAGAATCACCATAAATGACGAACCTCGGATAATAATAACACAGACCTTTACCAGAAGGTAAGGCAGGGACTTTGTAAGTAGTTGGCAAATAAGGGAAATTACCATTCTTTAAAAACACCGGCCTCTTTTCAACTGTCGTATATGCTGACGATTTCAGTTCTGTATTCCGAGCACTTGAGATAATTGCCCACGTTTTATTACAACTCTTAAATGCCTGAAAAGCATCACAAAAGTCCTTATAATTGTTTCGTTCCAATTCGCTCAAACTGGAGTCTATATCAATAATCAATTGTTGAGCCTCAGAAATCGCTGAATTATATTGCTCATCATATAACTTAAGCTGTTCTTCATTCTTTGGGACAGGATTTCGCTCAACTCTTTTTTTATATTTCTCAACCAAAGGTTTCAGACGTCTTTCTGCATCATCCCTGATTATATGCCCTAAATAATTGTTTAAGACAAGTTTCTTATGTGGAGTACTGGCGCTTGATACCATATTCCTAAGGTTCTGTATCTTTCTTTCCACATCACCACTTTCTTTAGACTTGGAAGTCTCTGACATTAATGATGAACTAATAGCAGTCTCTGATTTAGAACGCCGAATGAGCCAACCGACGCAGAAAAGGCCTTGTAAGAAGAAGAAAATAAGTTCTATATAGTATGTCCTAAGGTCTTTTTTTAGTTCGTCAATTCTGGTTAACAACTCGGTCTCCTTCGGAACCTCAATCTCAATAGCATCGTCTGGCACTTGTGCTGTATTATTACTTTCAACCTGTGCGTTTTCTTCTGAAATGGACCCTTCTTCTGAAGTGGGAGCGATGAGATTACTGTACTGTGCCGTTAGAGGTGAAAGGGCTTTCTTGGTCTCATCTATATTCATAATCGCACCAACTACCATTCCTATACTGAAGAGTAGTAGGCAAATAATAAATGCAGAGAGGCATCCTTTACTATTGGAGGGTTTCTTTGGCATATCTCTATTCGGTGATTGAAATGAACCTAATGCTGAAGGTGAAGATGGTGGAGTAGTTCCTCCTTGTCCAGGACCTATCTTTTGACGATTGTAAATGCCTGTTCCCGGAATACCAGTATGTAGATACGTCCCTTTAGGCCCCATAGTAACCTTTGCTCCTTTGGGGCCAATTGAAGTACTAACGCCACTTTTGCTCAAGTTAAGATGTACTCCCGGAGCAATTTTAATCCTTTTTCTGAAAGACCAGGCCATTGTACAATTGGTGTTAAAAAGTTCGTGGTATTCCCGTGAATTGGAAGATGATAACCTCTATTTATCAATCTCCAAATTACAAAGTTAACGTTTTTCGGCAATTATCTTCTGAACATTTCGTGTAATCGTTGCAATCCCAAAAGAAGCTTGATAGTTATCTCCTTCTATCCCACCTTATCATCGGCGAAGTAACCATCTCCCGCGCCTTGCGGAAGTAGTTGCGGATCCATAAGGTGTCGTCCTCGTTCTTGTAAAGAAACCTCAGAGGAGTCGTCACTCTCCTGTTCTCAGCAAGGTCATAGCCGGATTAATTGACGAAAAGAAAAAGGGCACTTGGTCTTAATGGCCAGGTGCCCTTCATAAGGATTACCCTCTAGGAGGGAATGGATCATTACCGTAACTATCCTTGTCACGGATTTGTCCATTTGGTCTATGAATCACAACTTCGCTCTTTTCCCTTTTAGCGATTGATCGCGCAGCGGATTGGGCCTGACGTTGTGTTTCATACGTTCTGGTAACTCTGCTGTTACCCTCTCCTCTAACGGCCCACTTGCCGTTATGAGGAACAACATGCTGGTTTTTACCCATAACGATTAGTGT
>JAEEGL010625894.1_pt1 | contig 27054 bp, 25 predicted proteins | sample 9134231 | NCBI WGS metagenome assembly JAEEGL01 (sample SAMN16246548, study PRJNA631951) | gut metagenome | biome: gut microbiome; feature: rumen; material: fiber-attached | host: Bos | place: Iran: Karaj | collected 2018-10 | reverse complement strand
GTGGAGCGCTCGGCCGAGGTGCTCTTCGCCGAAGAAGATGGCGAGGTGATAGGCTTCGCCCTGTTCTTCCACAACTTCTCCACCTTTGTGGGTCGCAAAGGCCTCTACCTCGAGGACCTCTTCATCGTGCCCGAGAAACGCGGCAAGGGCTATGGGAAGGCGTTGCTGAAACACTTGGCGAAGCTGGCGGTGGAGCGCAACTGTGGCCGCATGGAGTGGATATGCCTCGATTGGAACCAGCCGGCCCTGAAGGTCTACCGCAGCATCGGTGCCATCCCGATGGACGAGTGGACGGTGCAGCGGCTGGATGAGGCGGCGTTGAAACATTTTGCAGAGGAATGAAACGGATAGAAGTAGTGGCGGCCATTATCCGCAAGGAGGGACGTATCTTCGCTACACAACGTGGTTACGGCGAGTGGAAGGACTGGTGGGAGTTCCCCGGCGGCAAGATGGAAGCTGGAGAGACGGCCGAAGAGGCACTCAGGCGCGAGATACGCGAGGAGCTGTCGACGGAGATAAATGTGGAGACACTGCTCTGCACAGTGGAATATGACTACCCCAACTTCCACCTCACGATGCACTGCTACCTCTGCTCGCTACTGACAGAAGCCCTGCACCTCAACGAGCACGAGGCTGCCCGATGGCTCGCGAAAGAAGAACTCGACAGCGTGCAGTGGCTGCCGGCGGACAAATCAATAATTGAGAAACTAAAGACAGAACTATGAAACACATACAATATCAAACGCAAGGCACCTGCTCGGTGCTTATCGACGTGACGGCCGACGACAACGACGTCATACAGAATGTGATGTTCCTCGGCGGCTGTGACGGCAACCTGCAAGGCATCTGCCGACTGGTGAGGGGTCAGAAGATCGACGATGTCATCGCCAAACTAGACGGCATCAGTTGTGGCGGCAAACCCACCTCGTGTCCCGACCAACTCTGCCGGGCTCTCGAACAATTGAAGAACAAACACTAAAACCTATCTATCATGAAAAAAACACTGTTATTACTGGCCACCGCCTTGCTGATGGCGGCCTGCGGAAACCAAGAGGCGCAGTTGAAAGAACGTGCTGCAGAACTGTGCAAGTACATCCCAGACCATGAGCTGCGTGAGGAGTCGCGCGACTACATGACGACAGAATTCTACAACGTCCTCGACACGATGTTCAACCACCTGCCTGAATTCGAGGCCATGGACCACGAATGGCTCTACTACTTCGTCACCGGCAACGGCGGCACGATAGCCGACTTTACGGTGACCAATGTTGAGCAAACCGACAAGACCCACGCCGTGGCCACCATCAGCGTGCGTCAGAAGTGGGAGGACGGCTCCTTTGACCCCAACAGCGACGTCGAGGAGCATCGGCTCGACATGGAGAAGGTGGGTGGCAAATGGCTTATTGCCGACTTCGACGAGCACAAGGCCGACTGCATCCGCCACATTGCCATCAACCGTGAGGAGCAAGCCGTCCGTGCGGCCATCAGCGACTATCTGGTGAGCGAGATCGGCGAACAGTACCAGAAGGGCGAGCTCTGCATCCCGACGCTGATGATGATACACGAGGAGGACGGACTCTTCATGGGCGACTTCTGGGTGATGTGGTACAACGTCGTGGGCGACACGCTGAAGTGCGTCTCCGGCGGCAACCACGCAGGCTCGATGACTATGAGCAAAGAGGACGGGAAATACAAGGTAACCGGCTTCGAGCAGACGGTCGACGGTGCCGGCAACGTGGCCAGCGCCAAGCGCATCTTCGGCAGCTACTACGACATCTACGAGAACGTCCACTCCAGCGAGCAGGTACGCGAGGCCGTCCGCAATGAGCAGCTGAAAGAATATGCGAAACGCCACAACCTCAACGTCCACTACTATCAGGACTACGGCTGGCCGGCGGTGGCACTTGAAAATTGAGACTACTTATGGTAATAGACTTCAACAAGATTGAGGAAGTCGCCAATCCGCAGTTCAAAGGCGGCGAGGGCGACACGATGTTCCGCACCTTCAACGACGGACAGAACAAGATCATGCGCGGACGGCTCGAGGCGGGCTGCTCCATCGGCTACCACAAGCACGAGACCAACAGCGAGATTATCTTCATCCTCAGCGGCGAGGCCCGATGTCTATACGATGACGGAGAGGAACGACTCTCGGTCGGCCAGTGCCACTACTGCCCAGTGGGACACTCGCACTCGCTCATCAACGCCAGCTCCACCGAACCGCTGATTTTCTTCGCCATAGTACCTGAATTGAAAGCCCTATGAAACTCAGCAACGATATCCTCACCATCGAGGTTGCGGAACATGGCGCCGAGCTGGTAAGCCTCAGGAAAGACGGCCACGAATACCTTTGGAACGGTGCCCCCGCCTATTGGAACCGCCATGCGCCGATACTCTTCCCCGCCGTGGGTAAGCCTTTTAACAATGAGTTGCATGCCGACGGAAAGGTCTATCCCATGAAGCAGCACGGCTTTGCTCGCGACAGCGAGTATGAAGTCATTGGCGACGGTCGCCTGCGTCTGATGCCAGGCCCCCTCAGCGATAGTTATCCTTTCCGGTTGGGGTTGGTGGTGTGTTACCGCCTGAATGGCAACGCGGTGGAGGTAACGTGGACGGTGGAGAATCTCGACTGCCACGATGCATACTTCCAGATAGGTGCACATCCGGGATTTATGCTGCCCGAGTACAATACTGCAGACACAGTCCATGGGTATATCCACTACTTCGACCGTGATGGGAGGCCAGTAAATCCTGTCATCGTAAACTGTCTTGAGGAGGGCAACCGTGTGCCTTTGGTAGAGCCGCGTCGTATCCCTGCCGAGATGCCGATAGAGGCTGACACCTTCGCCCACGATGCGCTGATGTTCGAAGGAGGACTGGTGTCGAAAGCTGTGCTATGCGACAAAAAAGGCAACGCTGTGCTCGGTGTCAGCTGTCAGCAGGCTGAAGCCTACGGCATCTGGGCTCCGCATAAGGAAGGCTGTCCCTTCGTATGCCTCGAGCCCTGGTGCGGAATCTGCGATGCGAAAGGTTTCACCGCCGACATCTCCATGCGTCAGTATATCCACCGCCTGGCACCGAAAGAGAAATATACCTTTACCTACGCTATCGATATATTCCGGTAAGCATTCCACTATTACTTTTCTCCAGTGATTGCTTGTGAGACGTTTATGACATAGTCAGCCAGCTTCTCGTATTGTGCATATAAGCCGCTATATGCGTTGCCCACCTCGTAGCCATAACGGTTGTGTCGCAATGCGTCGAGATGCTCTTCCCTCAACCGGTCGCGACAGGCGTTGACTGCACGTTCGGCATCTTTGGCGGCACGTAGGTCGGCACGGTCGTAGTCGACAAGGTTGCCGTCCATCACCAGCAGGGCATTCTCTACCAAGGCGCTCATCTCGGCAAGGTTGGCATTCTGGCCATCACTGAAATGCACGGCATCGGAATATTTGTTCTTGCGCGTAAGGGCAATCTGATATATGCTGTCGCCGATGCTTTCAAGGTTGTCGCTGACACACAGCATAGCGCTGATACGCTCCGAGCCGTGGGCACTGATATCACCGCTACCGACGGCGGTGAGGAACTTGGTCAACTCCATATCCATGCGGTCGGTCAATCTCTCGTAGCGGGCAATACGTTCCACAACGGCATTCATTTCCTTGGCATTCTTTACCGACCGCAGTTCTGGCAGCATGGCGTACATGTGCAACACTTGCTTCGAGAAGAGCTGCAGTTCCTTCTTGGCACTTTGCAAGTTGAGCTCGGCGGTATTGACTGGCCCGCGACTGATATAAGTGAGGCGGTATTCATCGGACTCCTTCTCCTCTTTCTTCTCGGGAACCATGCGAGTGACAATCCACACAATCTGCGGTATGAACCACGACTGCACACTGACGTTCAACACATTGAACATCGTATGGAAAAGAGAGAGCGCCATTGGAGCATCATTGGGAAAAACCATTTGCACTACCATAAGTATGGGGCGGAAGAGGATGAGTGTCAACGTGACACCGATAAGGTTGAACACAAGATGCGCCCTTGCTGCCCGTTTACCGGCAACGCCGGCAACCATAGCAGCAATATTGGCTGTGATGGTGGTGCCAATATTTTCGCCCATCACCAGTGCAACAGCAACATCAAGACCTATCCAACCGTTGTGGAGCATAAGCAGCGTGATGGCCATTGTTGCTGCCGATGCCTGCAACACGCAGGTCAGCGCTGCTCCGATAGCAACAAAAAGAAGCACCGACCAAAAGCCATAGCCGCTCAACGAAGCAATACCCTGAAGTAATGAGGGATACTCGCTTAGATTTGGCATCGCGCTCTGCAGAAACCGCATACCAACCAGCAGCAAGGCAAGGCCGATGATGGTCTGACCGACGGAGCGCATCTTGTCGCGCTTCGCGAAGAAGAATACCAGACTGGCGGCGGCAATAAGGAGTGGAAGGTCGAAATACCCGGACCCTTCGCCAAGACCCAGCAGGGTGATAATCCAGGCCGTCACCGTGGTGCCTATATTTGCACCCATAATGACTGCCACGGCTCCGCCGAGCGTTAGCAGGCCAGCGTTGACAAAACTCACCACCATCACTGTGGTGGCGCTCGACGACTGTATGGCCGCCGTCACCGCCGTTCCGGTCAAAATGCCGTTCAACGGGCTGCCTGTCATCTTGCCCAGCACGGCACGCATCTTGCTGCCGGCAACCTTCTGCAATCCCTCGCTCATCAGTTTCATGGCGAAAAGGAACACCGCCAGCGAACCGGCAAAATTGATGATAATCAGTAGAATGTCTGTAACTTTCATATTAGCGTTTCTTGATATTTTGACGCCGCAAAGGTACAGACAGATTGTTACAAAACTGTTACGAAACGGTTAAGTTTTTGTTAAGTTTGCAGTCGGAAATAGCAATAAGCCACAGCAACCACCAACTGCACAAGCAGGATGGCGGGCACCCCGTAGCGGAACTTCTTGTGCTGCGTCTTGTGGCGGAACACCCTCATGGCCAGCAGGGCTCCTATGCTGCCGCCGAGTGCAGCGAGCAATAGCAATGACACTTCGCGCACACGCCAGCGATTGTGACGCGCCTTATGCTTGTCGATACCATACGTGACGAAAGTCAGCAGGTTGGCGGCAAGAAGATAATATAGCAGTAGGCGGAGGGTCATTGCCAGCTGAAGTTTTCTTTGCCGGCAGCTACCTCGAAGTTGTATTTGACGATGCCGAGGTCGAGCTTGGCCCATCCCACCAAAGAGAAGTGGGCACGGGCAGAGGCGACATGGTCGGCCACCAGCTCTATTTCGAATCTCTGCTGGTGTACCGCTGTGGGTGCCAGTATGGCTGCTTCCATACCGCGACGGAACCAGTCGGGCAAATCGTCACTTCTCATGTTGGCCGCCCGCGTGCCGAGGAATTTCTCCATCGGCCGCATGGGGTGCTGGACACCTTGGTTGGCACCGTAGCCGAGGGCGACGACGCAGTGCAGCTTTTCGCCGGTGGCAATAGTGTAGCGGTCGGGCTGTTTGCCTACCGACAAGCCCACCCAGCAGCTGTTCAATCCCAATGTCTGTGCCAGTAGCACCAGTCGCTCACCGTAGTAGCCTATGGCCTCGTCGGCCCCCTTGGGAGCAATCATGGCCAGATAGTTGCTCACGCCGCTGAACTTGCCGTACTTTACCATGCCGCCGGTGAAGGCGTGTGGCTCGTCAAGCACAAGCTGGATGTGCAGATTGCCTTCCCGGTTGCAGAGAGCGATCTCCTCGTTTAGACGGTTTACGATTTCAGCCTCGATGGGCTTCTCCTGATACTGCCGCACCGAATGCCGTGCGACGATAGCTTCCTGTAGTGTCATAATATTCCGATTGTTTTCATCATTTCTTGGTAATACCTGGCTTTCTCGGCCAGCGGCATGGGATAGGCACGCGAGGAGGAGGGCATACGCCATAGGCGCATCGGTCGGCCGGCGATGGTAAACTCATTGTAAGTGCCCATTGCCGGGACGGGAACGCCGTAGTCATCGGCGAGCACAGAGAAGCTCTTTTGGCCAGTGCAGACGATATTGCGGCATTGCGGTATCCGTGCCAGCAGCGACGGGATGTCGGTCTTCTCGACGATCTCGAGGTCTTTGTCGGAGGCGTTGCCGCTTAGTCGGCGCACGGCGCAGGCGGTGTCATAGATGGCGATGCCGCGCTCCTCAAGGAGCATCTTGATATCCGCAAGCCTGAATGTCTTGTTCACGGCATCAACCAAGCGCTGGCTGTCGCCGAAAAACACCTGCCCGAATATCTCCCACATCATATTGGTGCGGTTGGGATAGAAGAAGTCCATGCTCCACCGGCGCTTAGGCGGCGGGAAACTGCCTAACATCAACAGCCTGGCCCCTTGGGGCAGAAAGGGGGTAAGCGGATGGCGTTCTATCTCTACACTGTCGGTCATAACATACCAGTTTCACAAGGGCGGGGCACAACATTCAATACCGAGTCGCCGACCTCGACCAGCATAACGCCATAAACGTGAAATTATTGTCTCTCAAACATCCAGCGTAGGGTTATCGCGAAATATTTCCTCGGATGGAAAAGTTTTTGTAATTTTGCAGCCCGAAAAATGCAGGAAGGATTGGTCATAAGAACAACCGGCAGCTGGTACCGGGTAATGGTGGACGGAGGCGAGACAGACTGCCGCCTGCGCGGCAACTACCGCCTGCGCGGCAACAAGCAGACCAACCCCGTGGCGGTGGGCGACCTGGTATTGTTCGAACTGGAAGCCGACGGCACCGGGGTAATCCACGAAGTGAAGGATCGCCGCAACTATATTGTGCGCCGGGCCACCAAGTTGAGCAAACAGACCCACGTGATTGCAGCCAACATCGACCTGCTGTGCATTGTAGCGACACTCGGCCTGCCGCGCACATCCACTGGCTTCATCGACCGCCTGCTGGTCACCGCCGAGGCCTACCACATACCCGCATGCATCATCTTCAACAAGTGCGACCTGCTGGTGGACGAAGAACTGCAAACCATGCAGGCTGAGTTAAGCAACCTTTATCGCGGGATAGGCTATCCCGTGATTGAAGCATCGGCCCTGAAAGGCACAAACCTCGATGCTGTGAAGGAGGCCATCGCCGGCAAGACGGTGCTCTTCTGCGGCCACAGCGGCGTGGGCAAAAGCGCCATGCTCAACGCCATCGCCCCAGAGCTGAGCCTTAAAGTCGGCAGAATATCGGATTGGAGCCTCAAAGGCAAACATACTACCACCTTTGCCGAGATATTTCCCGTCAAACTCTCCACCCCCGACGCACAACTATCCACTCGTTTAATAGACACCCCGGGCATAAAAGAGTTCGGCATGGTAGACTTCAACGAACAGGAGCTGAGCCACTTCTTCCCCGAGATGCGGGCCGTGCTGCCACAGTGCCATTTCGCCAACTGCACACACCGCCACGAACCGCAGTGTGCCGTAAAAGCGGCCGTCGAAGATGGCCGTATCAGCGAGGAGCGCTACCGCAACTACCTCAACATCATAGAAGACACAAACAATACACAATAAGATATGTTCCAGTTAATTAGTTTTAAGGAAATCCTAAGCACCTTCCTGGTGATGTTCGCCATTATCGACATCACGGGCTCAATACCCATCTTCGTCTCCATGCGCGACAAAGGGACCAAGATAAAGCCCTTCCAGGCCACAGCAGCGGCGCTGGTGCTCTTTATCGGGTTCTACTTCCTCGGCGACGCATTGCTGCACCTCTTCGGCATCGACATGCCGTCGTTTGCCGTGGCAGGCTCGGTGGTGCTGTTCATACTGGCCTTCGAGATGGTGCTGGGGCGCGACATCATAAAGAACGAGCCCACCTCGTCGGGGGCCAGCATCGTGCCCATAGCTTTCCCCCTCATAGCCGGCCCAGGGGCCATCACAGCCTTCATATCGCTGCATGCCGAGTATGCCACGGTCAACATCATGATTGGACTGGCCGTCAATATCATTATCGACTTCTTTGTGCTGCGCTACCTCGACAAGATAACGCACTGGCTGGGGGCCGACATCATCTATGTGTTGCGGAAGTTTTTCGGCGTCATCCTACTGGCCATGGCCGTCAAGCTCTTTGCCGGCAACATCATGACCATCTTCCATGGATAAAAAGAAAGGGCAGGCCGTGAAGCCTGCCCTTTCCTTTTCTACTTGAACGAGCTGCCTATTTCAGGAACTTGAAGTCCTTGCCGAGGTAGTAGGCCTGGTCGCCAAGGCCCTCTTCGATGCGCATGAGCTGGTTATACTTGCAGATGCGGTCGGTGCGGCTGGCGCTGCCGGTCTTGATGAGGCCCGCATTCATGGCCACCACGAGGTCGGCGATGGTGGTGTCTTCGGTCTCACCGCTACGATGGCTGATGATGGCGGTCATATTGTTGCGCATGGCCAGGTTTACAGCCTCGATGGTCTCGGTAAGGGTACCGATCTGATTGAGCTTGATAAGGATGCTGTTGGCCACCTTCTTCTCAAGGCCCATCTTCAGACGTGCCACGTTGGTGACAAAGAGGTCGTCGCCCACCAGCTGGCAGCGGTCGCCGATGGCGTCGGTGTGGAGGCGCCAGCCGTCCCAGTCATCCTCGGCCATACCGTCTTCAATGCTGATGATGGGATACTTGGCCACCCAGTCTTTCCAGAAGTCGCTCATCTGGGCAGGGGTCAGTTTCTCGCCGCTGCTCCACTTGAGGTGGTAGACGTTCTCCTCGGGCAGATAGAACTCGCTGGCGGCGGCGTCGAGGGCAATATATACATCCTCGCCAGGACGATAGCCGGCTTTCTCGATTGCCTGAAGGATGCACATGATGGCCTCCTCGTTGCTGCCCAGGTTGGGGGCGAAGCCGCCCTCGTCGCCCACATTGGTGCTCATGCCTTTGCTCTTGAGCACCGAGCGCAGGTTGTGGAACACCTCGGCACCCATACGCAACGCCTCGCTGAAGGTGGGGGCGCCGACGGGCATAATCATGAACTCCTGGAAGTCGATGCTGTTGTCGGCATGCGAACCGCCGTTGAGGATATTCATCATGGGGATGGGGAGGGTGTGGCCACCCACGCCGCCGAGGTAGCGGTAGAGTTCCTGACCGGTCTCCTGAGCGGCGGCCTTGGCGGCGGCCAAGCTCACGCCGAGGATGGCGTTGGCGCCGAGGCGGCTCTTGTTCTCAGTGCCGTCGAGCTCAATCATCTTGTCGTCGATGGCTTTCTGCTCGCTGACGAACATGCCCTGCAACTCGTCGTTGAGGACGGTATTCACGTTGTTGACAGCCTGGAGTACACTCTTCCCAAGGAAGATGCTCTTGTCGCCATCGCGAAGCTCGCAAGCCTCGTGCACACCGGTGGAGGCTCCACTGGGGACAGCAGCGCGTCCGATGGCGCCCTGGTCGGTATAGACGTCGACTTCTACTGTAGGATTGCCGCGACTGTCGAGGATCTGACGGCCCTTGATACCTATAATCTGACTCATAATTCTATAATAATTAATTATTTATTAATATTATTCTTTTAACGAAAGAAATGCAAAAATACAAAAAATATAGAAATATCTATAAAAAAAACAAATAGTCTCGGCGAGATGTAGACTCAACACCATAATAATAAAGCGGTCCCTTGATGTAAGGACCGCTTTCAATCTGTCTCGATATGTGAGGGTGTGGGACCCTTACATGGCGTTGACCTGGCGCATGAGCTTCGACTTGAGGTTGGAAGCTTTGTTCTTGTGGATGACGCTGCGTTTGGCAAGCTTGTCGATAATGCTGAGCATCTTGGGCAGACGCTCGGAGGCGACGGTCTTGTCGTTCAGGGCGCGGAAATCACGCAGAGCGTTGCGCATGGTCTTGGCGTAGTAACGATTCTCCACTCTTCTTTTCTCGTTCGAGCGAATTCTTTTTTTTGCAGACTTGTGGTGTGCCATAAACTGTTAATATTCTTTTATTACTTTACTCTATTTTGGTACCGCGTGCGGGATTCGAACCCGCGATTTTGAGAATGAAAATCTCACGTCCTGGGCCTACTAGACGAACGCGGCCTGGTGCTTTTCAACAGCCTACTCTCCGCTGAAAGCGGGTGCAAAATTACTAACATTTTCCAACATGGCAAAATTTTTTTCAACGCCAATGGTTGACAACTTTGCATCATCACTCATTATCTGCCTGAAAACGAAAGCCTAAACGCTTGCCGGTGACGAGTGATTTTTTGTCGAAATTGGTACGCATCTCCCCTACCGAGACGAGTTTCACTTCGTCGTAGGGAGGGGTCAAAAGATCGAAATTGGTGGTGTACTCGATGGCCGACTCTATGATACCCTGCACCGACTCGCTGGTAATCAGCGACGTACCGAAATTGGTATAGAGCATGCCCAGCTCGCGCTTGCCTTCGATGAAGTAGTGCTTCTCGTTGTTAACAAACACACGTCCAATCATATAGCCAAGGTCGTTGTCGCGCTGGTAGGCGAAACTGTCGGCAAGGAAGTTGTAGATATGAATGACACCGCAGTATGAGCGGCGGGAGTCTTCGCGTATGTAGGGCGATTTCATCACCTGGTGGTCGCGCGAGAACTCGAACACGTTGGTGTGCATCATGAAGAGCAGTATGTCGCCGGCAAACTTCACTTCGAACTCGAAGTCGCCGCGGTCGGTGAACTCAAAAGCCACCTGCTTGCCCTCCTCGAGGCAGCGGGCGCGGAACAGTTCGATGAGTTGGCGTGTCTCGGTGCGGAAAAGCTCGAAGGCTTCCTTGGTCGACTGGTATACTTTCTGCTTCAACTCGCTCTTGTTGAAGACAAGTTCTTTCAACGATTCTTTTAGTTCCATGATTTGATGCGTTGTTGATGTTGGACTGAGGCCGCGGCCAGTCCGCGACAGGGGTATAACGCCACGCACCCGCTTTTATTGCCCTTCGGGACCAAAAAATGCACCCGCTTTATTTAAATAAAATAAGGCCAAAATCGGAAAATCGCTTTTTTTAACACTTTTTTAACACAGAATACAGCTTCATACATTTGATTATCAAATAGTTTTCCGCATTGACACACAAACCGTAACTATAAATTTAGTTACGCCTGTAACCGCCTGGAAACCAACCCGTCTACCGACCATCGGCATACCAAAGCCGTATCAACACCGTACCAACACCGTATGAACACCGACCGGCGACGGTGATGACATGGTGTTGGCATGGCAGCGAAACGCCTGTGTGTCAGAGCTGGACAGGTACAAGATCTGCTTTTTTTGGCAGGGAGGCTTGGAAATTGTAATTTTTTTGTATTTTTGCACAATGGACTATTGTGCACCGCTGTCGCCTAACCTCGCGATAGCGAGGGCATTTCTCCATTATGCCCCACCGTGGGCTGCACACATTTTCAAAACAGGTACACCACACACATTGCGAAAGAGAACGACATGAGCGAACTATTGGCACAACTGAACGAACCGCAGCGCGAGGCGGCGGAGTGCACCGAAGGGCCGGTGATGATAATAGCCGGAGCGGGCAGCGGCAAGACCCGTACGCTGACCTACCGCATAGCCCACCTGGTGGAGCAGGGGGTGGACCCCTTCCACATATTGGCGCTGACATTCACCAACAAGGCGGCCGGCGAGATGAAGGAGCGCATCATCGCCCTGGTGGGCGGCGAGGCGCGCAACCTGTGGATGGGCACCTTCCACTCGGTCTTTGCCCGTCTGCTGCGGGCCGACGGCAACCGGCTGGGCTACACCTCCAACTTCACCATCTACGACACCGACGACTCGAAGAACAGCATAAAGCAGATCGTGAAGGGTCTGAACCTCGACCCCAAGGCCTACAAGCCAAGCTACGTGCTGGGGCGCATATCCATGGCCAAGAGCAACCTCATCTCGCCCAAAGAGTATCAGGAGACCCCGGAGATATACCAGGTTGACATAGACAGCAAGCGGCCCGCCATAGGCCAGATATACCAGAGCTACGACCAGCGGTTGCACAACTCAAACGCCATGGACTTCGACGACCTGCTGTTCAACATGAACATACTGCTGCGCGACTTCCCCGACGTGCTGCTGAAATACCAGCAGAGGTTCCAATACATACTGGTCGACGAGTATCAAGACACCAACTATGCGCAGTACCTGATTGTGAAGAAACTGGCGGCACGCCACCAGAACATCTGCGTGGTGGGCGACGACGCACAGAGCATCTACGCCTTCCGCGGTGCCAACATACAGAACATCTTCAACTTCCGCCGCGACTATCCCGACATGCACCTCTACAAACTCGAGCAGAACTACCGTTCCACCAAGAACATAGTGGCGGCGGCCAACAGCATCATTGCCTGCAACCGCGACCAGATACAGAAAGAGCTCTGGAGCGACAATGCCGACGGCAACAGGCTGCGCCTGCTGCGCTGTGCCGACGAACGCGACGAGGCCACCCGCGTGGCCGACTCTATCCAGGACACCCGTCTCGGCGAAGATGCCGACTATCGCGACTTTGCGGTGCTCTACCGCCAGAACTCGCTCTCGCGCTCGGTCGAAGACGCCCTGCGCAAGATGAACATCCCCTACCGCATGTATCAGGGGCTCTCCTTCTACAGCCGCCGCGAGGTGAAGGACGTCCTCTCATACCTGCGCCTGGCCGTCAACCCCCACGACGACGAGAGCCTGGTGCGTGTCATCAACTACCCCGCCCGCGGCATCGGACAGACCACCATGGACCGGGTGCGTGTGGCGGCCGCCGACAACGACGTGAGCGTATGGACCGTGCTGGAGAACATCGCCGACTTCGGCCTCGGGCTCAACAGCGGCACCGTGCAGAAGATAACGGAGTTTGTATACATGATAAAGCGCTTCGAAGCCGAGGTGCCCACCACCGACGCCTTCACCCTCGCCAAGCAAATCACCTACGCCAGCGGCATAGTGAAAGCCCTGCGCGAGGAAGACGACCCCGAGAGCGCCGAACGCATAGAGAACATCGACGAGCTGCTCAACGGCGTGCAGGAATTCTGTGAGAGCGAAGAGCTGGAGACTCCGGAAGCCACAGAAGCCACAGAGAAAGGCATCCGCACCCTCGACGAGTTCCTGCAGCAGGTGCTGCTCTACACCAGCGAGGACAAAGACAAGGACAAGGATGCCGACAAGGTGAGCCTGATGACCATCCACGCAGCCAAAGGACTGGAGTTCCCGTACGTATATGTGGTAGGCATGGAGGAGCAGATATTCCCCTCGTTCCTCGCCTCGACTCGCGCCGAGCTGGAAGAGGAGCGGCGCCTGTTCTATGTTGCCGTGACGCGTGCCGAGAAACAGGTGACCTTGAGTTATGCCCAGACACGCTTCAACAACGGGCAGCGCATGAGTGGCGAGATGAGCCGCTTTGTGGAGGAGATAGACCCGAAATATATCGAGATGCCGCGCCAACGGCGCGACTTTGCCGCCCCAGGCACCATGCCGCGCGCCTTCTTCAACGCCGGCAAGCCCGCTCCCACTCCGGTGCAACGTCCGGCAGCCGTGCGTCCCAAAGGACCGACACCCACCAACAGCCCGGCCGAGATAGGCAGCATCATGCCTGGCATGAAGGTGCACCACGACAAATTCGGCGACGGGAAAGTGCTGGGAGTGGAAGGAAGCGGCGACTCACGCAAAGCCATCGTCTTCTTCGAAGGCGTGGGGCAGAAACAACTTATGCTCAAATTCGCCAAACTGGCTGTCGTGGAGGAGTAGGACGATGAAGAGGTGGTGTGGACTGCTGCTGCCTATAGTGTGGCTGATGTCCCTGCCCGTCTGCGGGCAGGGAATACGCTTCTCGCACGACGGCGGCTTCTATGCCGACACATTCTGCCTCTCAATAGAAGCTTCGCCCGCACCGGATTTCGAGGGTTGCACCATACACTATACCCTCAACGGGGCTGCGCCTACCGAATGCGACCCCGCCTATACCGCACCCATACCCCTCTCGGCCGAATGTATGCCACACTCGGAGGGTTTTAAGATACAGACCGTACCGGACGGACGGTGGTATGCACCCGACGAGGTGGAGCGCTGCATAGTGGTGCGCGCCGCCGCCTTCGATGCCGACGGCGAACGCCTCACCCCGGTGGAGACACAGACCTACCTGATAGAAAGCCTCCTGGGGCGACGCATCGGACTGCCGGTGGTGTCGCTATGCCTCGACCCGGCGAGCCTCTTCGACTACGACACGGGCATCTTCGCAATGGGCTACTATCACAACCCCACGCAGCCCTACAACACCGGAAACTATTTCCAGAAAGGACGCGACTGGGAGCGGGAAGCCGCCTTCGCCTACTACGACACCGACGGCAGCGTCACGGCACAGGACTGCGGACTGCGGATGCACGGCAACAGCCAGCGTGTGCTGGCCCAGAAAGGGCTGTCGCTGCACGCACGCCGCGACTACGGCGACAGATTCTTCCGCCACCGTTTCTTTCCCGACCTGCGGCAAGAGAGTTTCCGCCGCCTGGTGCTACGGCCATGGAAGACCTCGTGGAGCGCTGCCGGCATCGAAGACTGGCTCTGCCAGCAACTGGCCGCACAGATGCAGTGCGACGCCCTGGCCACACGGCCTGTGGTACTGTTCCTAAACGGCGAGTACTGGGGCATCTACTTCCTTGAAGAGAAAGGCGACGAACACTATGTGGAGGAACACTACGGCATCGACGACGAGAGCGTGGACCTGCTGACCTATTGGGGCGACGAGGTGGAGCATGGCACCGCAGCACGCTGGAACCGGTTCTACGACTGGCTGCAGCAGGCCGACTTGAACAACGACGAGGATATGCGCCGTCTCGGCGAGCAGGTGGATATCGACGCCTTGACGGACTATATGCTGCTGCAAGTGCTGGTGCTCAACGACGACTGGCCGGTGAACAACGTGCGCTTCTGGGGTGCCGAGGGCGAGCGATGGCACTGGATATTTTTCGACGGAGACGGGGCGCTGGCCTCGTTTCCCGACAATGCCGTCATACTCGACAACATGACCTATCGCAACGCCAAACCCACCACCCACAGCACTCCGCGTGCCACCCTCCTCTTCCGACGTCTGCTCGAAAACAAAGACTTCCTCCGCCGATCGATGGAGCGGATGGCCGACCTCACGGCAGGCCCTTTCGCCTACGAGCAGACCGCACCGCTGCTGCAAAGCATCGTGGCTCAGGTGGAGGACGAGGTGCCGCACCAGATAGCCCGCTTCGGCACACCGACATCAATGGTGCGCTGGCGGATGGCGGTGGAACTTATAGACGACTTCCTGCGCACCGAACCCGAAGCCACCATGCACGAATATGCACAGTATTTCGGCCTCACCATGCCCGGCACAGGGTTGCCCGTCACGGTGGAAGAGGGCAGGCTGCTCATTGGCCAACCTGCATCGGCCAATCTGGAATACAGAATATACGACATCAACGGGCGGCTGGCGGGACAACTGACAGTGCCCGAAGGAGCATCATCGGCGGCACTGCCGGCACTGCCGCACGGGCGATATATGATACAACCCGTCGCCGGTGGCGCCGCAACAAGATGGATAATCATGTAACACACTTCAACTATGAGAATAGTAATACAACGCGTGAAAGAGGCCTCGGTAAGCATCGGAGGTACGGTAAAGAGCCGGATTGGCACTGGAGTGATGATACTGATAGGCATAGAGGACGCCGACAGCGAAGCCGACATAGAATATCTGGCCCAGAAGACGGTAAAACTGCGCATATTTCCCGACACCGAGGGTGTGATGAACCTGCCCGTCACCGATGTGCCCGACAGCGGCATACTGGTGGTGAGCCAGTTCACCCTGATGGCCTCGACCCGCAAAGGCAATCGGCCCAGCTATATCCGCGCCTCGCGACCCGAGGTGGCAATCCCGCTCTATGAGCTTTTCGTGAAACGCCTTGGAGAACTCTTCGGCAAAGAGGTGCAGACCGGTGAGTTCGGTGCCAACATGCAGGTGGCGCTTGTCAACGACGGACCCGTAACCATTTTGATAGATAGCCAGACAGATAGATAAAATCTCGGGGAGGGCACAATAAAAGCCACGCAGTGGCGTTTAAAGATTTAATATGTCGAACAGATACTCGGATAGAAGTCATGTGGTGAAGCTGATATTCATCGTTGTAGGCGTTATCTTTATAGGGCGCCTGGCGATGCTGCAGCTCTTCAACCCCAAGTACCGCAACCTTGCCGACCAACAGTCGTTGCGCAACGTGACCCAATATCCCGCACGCGGCTTCATATACGACCGCCACGGCAACCTGCTGGTGCACAACGAGGCGGTATACGACATGATGGTCATTCCGCGCATGGTGAAAGACCTGGACACCGCCTATTTCTGCGAGAGCCTCGGCATAACCCGTGCGGAGTTTGACGAGCGCATACAGAAAGCCCGCAAATATTCGCCCTATACCGCTTCGCCCTTCATGAAGCAGATATCGAAAGAGGAGTATGCCAAATTCGAGAACAAGATGTTCCGCTTCAAAGGGTTCTATATCTCACAACGCACCCTGCGCATCTACGACCGTCCCATTGCGGCACAGGTGCTGGGCTATGTGGGCGAGGTGGACCAGTCCGACCTGGACCGCGACCCCTACTACAAACGGGGCGACTATATCGGCAAGAGCGGACTGGAGAAGAGCTATGAAGAAGTGCTGCGTGGCATCAAGGGCAAGAAGGTGATGCACGTCGATGTGCACAACCGCGAAATAGGGCCCTACCGCGGCGGTGCCCTCGACACCTTGCCTGTGGAGGGGTGCAACCTCTACACCTCGCTCGACGCCGACCTGCAGCAATACGCCGAAGGCCTGATGGCCAACAAACGTGGCTGCGTGGTGGCCATAGAGCCCAAGACCGGCGAAGTGCTGGCCATGGTCTCGGCACCCACATACGACCCCAACCTGCTTGTGGGACGCATACGCGGCGAGAACTACACCCGCCTCAACAGCGACATTGCAAAACCCATGCTCAACCGGGCCCTTATGGGCCAGTATCCTCCAGGATCCATCTTCAAGGTGGCCCAGAGCATGGTGGCGCTGGACCTGGGCGTAATAACTCCCAACAGCGGTTTCGTGTGTGACAAAAGCCTTGTGGGCTGCCACAACCACCCTTCTGCCACATGTGTGCGCGAGGCCATCAAAATGAGTTGCAACCCTTACTTCTACCAGGTATACCGCCGTGTCATACAGCAGGGCAAATACAAAAGCATATACAAAGACTCGCAATACGGCCTTACCGTGTGGCGCGAATATATGCTGCGTTTCGGCTTTGGGCAGAAGCTCGACATCGACCTGCCCAAGAGCGGCCTCCAGACAGGCAACATACCCGACACAGCCTACTACAACCGCTGGTACGGCAAGGAGCGATGGGCTTTCTCGACCATCTACAGCAACTCCATTGGCCAGGGCGAGGTGACGGTGGTACCCATCCAGATGGCCAACCTCGCCGCCATCGTGGCCAACCGCGGTTACTTTATCACCCCCCATGTGGTACGCTTCTATGGTCCCGACTCGACCCGTCGCGACGAATACTACCGGCGCCATGAGACCGGCATCAAGAAAGAATACTTCGACATTGCCGCCGACGGCATGTATGACGTGGTGCACGTGGCTGGAGGCACCGCACGCCGTGCCCGAGTGGACGGCCTCGATATATGCGGCAAGACCGGCACCGCAGAGAACTACGGCAACGACCACTCGGTATTCATTGCCTTCGCACCGAAGAACGACCCCAAGATAGCCCTGGCGGTATATGTAGAGAACGCACAGGGCGGCGGCGGCACCTGGGCCGCACCCATCGCCGGCCTCATCATCGAGAAGTATCTCAACGGCGAGGTGAAGCGCAAAGACATCGAGAAGCTGTACCGCGAGGTGGAACCCTGCCAGAAGCTGCCACTCACACGCCGTGTGAAGAAAGTCAAAAAGAGAGGATAGAAACACCATGTACCAAGAGAAACTGAAGATAGACTGGTTGACCGTTGGTCTGTGGGCCTTCATCATGCTGTTCGGATGGGTGAATATATATGCCGCCTGCTATGACGAGAGCCACGCATCGATATTCGACTTCTCCATCCAACACGGCAAGCAGCTCATCTGGATAGCCGTGGCCGCCATGCTGGCGTTTGTAATCATACTCACCGAACCCCGAGTCTTCTCCAACACAGCCTACGCCATCTACGCCATAGTCATGGGACTGCTTGTGCTGACTCTCTTCCTTGCCGTCACCGTCAACGGTGGCAAATCGTGGATAGACTTCGGCTTTTTCCGGTTCCAGCCGTCGGAGTTTGCCAAGTTCGCGACTGCATTGGCCCTGGCCAAATACATGTCGACCATAGGCATTGACATAAAGGACCTCCGCACCAAGGCGGTGGCCATAGGCATCATAGCCGTGCCTGCAGCACTCATCTTCCTGCAGCACGACACCGGCTCGGCCCTGGTCTTCATAGGCTTCGTGCTGCCCCTCTTCCGCGAGGGCATGTCGGGCGCCATACTCATACTCGGGGTGTTGGCCATAGTGCTCTTCGTGCTGGCCCTGCTGGTCAACAAATACATACTGCTCGGAGCCCTGGCCTTGCTGGCTGTCTTCTACCTCTTTGTATGGCTCAACAAACGTACAGGCCGCGACTGGGTACGCACAATCGGTGTGCTGGCCGCCTGTGCAGTATTCATCTTCTCGGTCGACTTTGTCTTCAACCATGTCCTTGAAAGCCACCAGCGCGAACGCATCGACGTGTTGCTGGGCAAGAGCGACGACCTGCAAGGCTCGGGATATAACGTCTACCAGTCCAAGATAGCCATCGGCAGCGGCGGTTTCATGGGCAAAGGGTTCCTCAAAGGCACCATCACCAAGGCCGACTTCGTGCCCGAGCAGGAGACCGACTTCATCTTCTGCACCGTCGGCGAGGAATGGGGCTGGGTGGGCTCGTCGCTGCTCGTGGGGCTCTATGTGCTGCTACTCGTGCGGCTTGTAAGCATGGCTGAACGCCAACGCTCCACCTTTGCACGCTTCTACGGCTACTCCGTGGCCAGCATCCTCTTTGTCCACCTGTTTGTCAACGTGGGCATGGTCCTCGGCCTCGTGCCGGTCATAGGCATACCCCTGCCCTTCTTCTCCTACGGCGGCTCCTCACTGCTGGCCTTCACAATACTTCTCTTCATCTTCATCCGTCAGGATGCCACCAAGAACCAACTGCTGTAATACATATAGTAACAATGCCCAAGAAACCCACCAACGAAGAGCACTGCTCCTTCTGCGGCCGCCCCGCGTCACAGGCAGGCCTGCTGCTCAGCGGCCTTAGCGGATACATCTGTGCCGACTGCTCGCGCGAAGCCGAAAAGATTTTCCACCAGAATGCCGTCTCACGGCCACAACCGTTGCCCGACACCATACCCGCCCCGAACGAGATCAAGCAGTTTCTCGACCAATATGTAATAGGCCAGGATGCGGCCAAACGCGTACTGTCCGTAGCCGTCTACAACCACTACAAGCGCCTCCGCTACAACGCCACCCATACCGAGAAAGAGGATGTCGAAATCGAGAAGAGCAACATAGTCATGGTCGGCGAAACAGGCACCGGCAAGACCCTCCTGGCCCGCACCATAGCACGTCTGCTGAAGGTGCCCTTCTGCATAGCCGACGCCACCACCCTCACCGAAGCCGGTTATGTGGGCGACGACGTGGAGAACGTGCTCGTCAGGCTGCTCCAAGCCGCCAACTACGACGTTACGGCCTGCGAACGCGGCATCGTCTTCATCGACGAGATAGACAAAATCTCGCGCAAGAGCGAGAACACCAGCATCACCCGCGACGTGAGCGGCGAGGGTGTGCAACAGGCCCTGCTCAAACTGCTCGAGGGTGCCGACGTTAACGTGCCGCCCGAAGGGGGCCGCAAACACCCCGAACAGAAACTCATCAAAATCAACACCCGCAACATACTCTTCATCTGCGGCGGCGCCTTCGACGGCATAGAGCGCGTCATAGCCTCGCGTCTCAACAGCAACGTCATAGGCTTCAAAGGCGACGAGCGGCGTCAGGAACTGGACCGCGACAACATGCTGCAGTATGTCCAGCCTATGGACCTTAAGAAATTCGGCCTCATCCCGGAACTCGTGGGCCGATTTCCAGTGCTAACCGCCCTCCAGCCCCTCGACCGCAACGCCCTGCGACGCATACTCACCGAACCCCGCAACGCACTCACAAAGCAATATATCGAACTCTTCAAGATGGACGACATCGACCTCGTATTCGAGCCCGAAGTGCTCGACGCTGTGGTCGACCGTGCCATCCAGTACCACCTCGGTGCCCGCGGCCTGCGCTCCATCATGGAAGGCATCATGACAGACCTCATGTTCGACCTCCCCAACTTGCCCAAAGGGTCCACCTACACCGTGACCAAAGATCAGGTCGACGCCTTGCCGATGTAGCGCAATCCTGCCGGTTTAACGCTTGTTATGAAAGTGCACCGGCGCTGCACACCAAATGTTAAAACCAGCCATTCCCCTGGATCGCCCCAAAGATCCAGGGGGTTTATTTGGTTAAATACCGTTAAAAAAATGGCCCCAAAAAGATTGCCGAAAATACAACACACTATTTTACAGCGAATTGCGAAACGTCGGTAAAACAAATATAACCCACTGTAAATCAGGACTAATACCCCACCATCGGCATACCAAAGCCGTATCAAAGCCATATCAACACCGTACCAACACCGACAACCGTCGGTTTTAGTACGTCCGAAACCCGACGTTCACCGCCCCTTGACGCGGGGCATTCGCCACCCCGGCCCAGGCGGTGCAGTTGGCGTCGTAAAGTGCGGGCAGAAAGATTTTTTTGCCCAGTTCGGAAAAAAGTTGTATTTTAGCAACTTGAATTAACCCGTTGCCGCCCCCACAAGGGGCTGTGCAATGAGTTGATAATGATATTGATACATTAACTTCGAAGAAATAAAATACATATATGAAAACTCTGAAAAAAGGTCTTTTGCTGCTTCTTTTGGCCCTTGTAACCGCTGCCGGAGCATCGGCACAGAAGAAAAGTATAGCCCAAAAAGCAGACGACCTCTTCGACCAGAACCGCTTTGTTGAGGCTGCTGACCAGTATGCCAAAGCCTATGAAAAAATCAAGGACAACAAGGCCGAGAAGAACCGCTGCTATTTCCAGCTGGCCGAGTGCTACCGCCTGATGTACGACTATCCGCGCGCCGAGCGCATCTACAAGCGCCTGGCCACCGACGGCTATGCCAACACCGAGCGCAAGCTCTACTTCAACCTGGCCGAGATGTGCCGCTTCGAGGAGAAGTTCGACGAGGCCGACGAGTACTACCAGAAGTATCTCGAGATGGAACCCAACGACAGCTACGCCGTGAAGCGCAAGCAGTCGCTGATATATGTGAACACCCTGGCCAACAACCGCACACGCCACGACATAACCCGCATGGACGACTGGTGCACCGACTACAACGACTGGGCACCGCGCTTCCTCGGGTCCGACACTACAAAACTGGTCTTCACCACCAGCCGTTTTGCCGAGGGCGAAAGCGCCGGCCGCGACCCGTGGACCGACCAGGCCTTCTCAGACATCTACTTCGTCTTCCAGGACCGCAACGGACAGTGGAATTCGCTGCCGGAGCCATGGGACAAGCAGGGCCGCATAAACACCGAGGTGAACGAGGGCGAAGCGTCGTTCACACCTGATGGCAACATGGTCTTCTTCTCTCGCTGCGATGTACGCGAGAACGAGTCGCTGCGCTGCCGTATCTATACCGCGAGCAAAGAGCCCGAGACCCTCGACAAGAAGGGCAAGAAGGGCAAGAAGACAACCACCCCAGCCAAGAAGAAAGGCAAGAAAGGCGAGACAGCAGAACCCACCGAGAACAAACCCGCCCCCGGCGAATGGAGCACTGCCACCTATGTGCACCTGGGCGACACCGCATACAGCTATCTCTACCCTGCCATCAGCAGCGATGGCCTGACACTCTATTTCAGCAGCGACATGCCGGGCGGATTTGGCGAATACGACCTCTGGCGAGCCACACGTAAAAGCACTGCCGACGACTTCAGCCGTCCGGTGAACCTCACCTCCATCATAAACACGCCGGGCCGCGAAGTGATGCCGGTGCTGCGCAACGACTCGCTGCTCTATTTCTCGAGCGACGGTCATCCGGGTGTGGGCGGACAGGACCTCTTCTCGGCACGCCTCAACCCCAACGGCAAGTGGACCACCCCCGAGAACCTGGGCATCCCCATCAACTCGTCGTACGACGAAATGTCTATAATCTTCTATCCCATCGAACCGTCGGCCAACATACTTGAACGCGGCTACTTCTCGTCGAACCGTCCCTATGTGGACCCGCACAACCGCCAGCGTCGCAACGACAACAAGAGTTCCCAGACTCCCCCCATCAACGACGATATCTTCTACTTCCAGCTGCACGGCCTGAACTACTCTATCCAGGGTACCGTGCGCGACGAGAAGTCGATGCAGCTGATGAAGGGTGTGCGCATAAAACTGGTGGGCAGCGACGGCACCGCCGCCGAGACAACCACCGACAAGAAGGGTCATTATATATTTGACAGCACCATCATACGCCGCAACGTGACCTACAAGATGTATGCCTCGGCCAAGGATCACTTCAGTATCGAAGAGAGCGAAAGCACCCGCGGCTACACCACCGACAAGCACATTGTGCACGACATGCGTCTGGACCCCATACCGCGCCGACCGATAGTGCTGCCGGCACTCAACTTCGACCTTGGCAAGGCCGAACTGCAGAGCCAGTTTATGGACTCGCTGATGGACCTTTACATCGTGATGACCAACAATCCCTCGCTGGTTGTTGAGGTGCGTTCCCACACCGACTGCCAGCCATATATCGGGGTGACCAACGACACCCTGTCCCAGATGCGTGCCCAGACTGTGGTGGACTATCTTGTGGCCCGTGGCATCGAGCGTGAGAGACTGGTGGCCAAAGGCTATGCCGAGCGCGTGCCGCGCACCCTGGACGAGGATGTAGTGGTGGAATACAACGGCAAGAAATACCCGTTCTCGGCCGGCACAGTGCTGGAATGCGACTATATAGCCACCCTCAGCGGCGACCGTCAGCAGGCGGCCCACTCGCTCAACAGGCGCATCGAATTCCTCGTGCTGCGCACAGACTACGTGTCGCGCAGCAAGATTGAGAATATCGCCAACGACAACAACGGCAGCGGAAATGTAGTGAACCTTGTGAACCGCAACGACAATGCCGACGAGGATAACAACAACAAGCCGGCCATCGTACACGACGAACATACCATACCCGTCACCATGTGGGGCTCGACACGCGGCGAAATCAACTGCATTGTGAACGGCTCGCAGGTGCCCATGCTCATCGACGAGCGCTATGTGGAACCCATCGCCATTTCATGGGAGGAGGCTATGAGCCTCATCTATCAGGGCCGTATCGGCAAGGACGATTTCCCGCTGCGCGACCAGAGCTTCGACCCCGAAGGCAACATCCTGGACCGTGCCACTATTATCTTCAAAGAGATGCAGATAGGCGAACAACGCCAGCAGAATGTCGAAGTGGTGGTGGTGAAAGGTATCAACTACAAGTTCATCATCAACCGCACCGGTCTGCGCCAGTTCGGCGAATATGAGTTCGACAAGCAGCGCGCCAAGCTGGTCTTCTTCGATGAATAGTCTCATCACCATCCTCGGGCCGACAGCTACCGGCAAGACGGCACTGGCGACCGAGGTGGCCTATCGTCTGGACGGCGAAATCATCAGTGCTGACTCGCGGCAGGTGTTCCGCGGCATGGACATAGGCACGGGCAAGGACCTGGCCGACTACGATCTGCATGGCGTTCACATCCCATACCATCTTGTTGACATCTGCGACCCGACGGAGGAATATTCCGCCTATCGCTTTATGGGCGATTTCAAGGCTGCCTATGGCGATATCACGGGCCGAGGCAAACAACCTGTCCTCTGCGGCGGCACAGGCCTCTATATCGACGCCGTGGTGCGCCAGTACAGGCTCAGCGACGCACCGGTGAATGAAGCCTACCGCGCCACACTGGAGCAATACAGCGACGAAGAACTCACCGAACGGTTGGCAGCCCTGATACCGTTGCATAACCACACCGACACGGAGACCCGCGAGCGGCTGGTGCGGGCACTCGAAATACAAGAGTATGCCCTCGCCCACCCCAACGACTACATCCACCTGCCCGACATACATCACCTGATATTCGGCATCGCCTTGCCACGCGAAGAGATCATAAGACGTATAGAACGGCGCCTCGATGCCAGATTGGAAGAAGGCATGACCGACGAAGTACAGCACCTGCTGGACAACGGAGTGAAGCCAGAACGGCTCATGAAATTCGGACTTGAATACCGCCATGTTACAGAGTACCTGCTGGGGCACTGCTCTCTGGAAGATATGCGCCGCGACCTGTTTACCGATATACGCCGCTTTGCCAAACGCCAGATGACGTGGTTCCGACGCATGGAACGCAACGGGGTGAACATACACTGGATAGACGGCACCCTGTCTGTGGCAGAGAAAGCCTCAATGGTCATAGACTCTGTCCGCTCCCTGGATTGAAAGAAGTGAAAAAAGAAAAGCCCCGTTGCCAACTGGCAGCGGGGCTTGCTTTTTTGATGCTTTGTTGTCAAGAAATGACTTACTCGGCCTTGGGAGCCTCCTCGGCGGGAGTCTCGACGGCGGCGGGAGCCTCTGCGACAGGAGCGGCTTCAGCCTTCTTGGCACGCGAACGACGTGTGCTCTTGGCAGCTTTCTTGGTGGTCTCCTTAAGCATATTCTCGTTGTAGTCCACCAGCTCGATAATAGCCATCTCACTGTTGTCACCGTGACGGATGCCGGTCTTCAGGATGCGGGTGTAGCCACCGGGACGGCTGGCGACCTTCTGAGCGACCTCGCGGAAGAGCTCGTTGACGGCCTCTTTGCTGTGGAGGTAGCTGAAGACAATACGGCGGTTGTGGGTGGTATCCTCTTTCGAGCGGTTGATGATGGGCTCGACATATACTCTGAGTGCTTTGGCTTTGGCAACAGTGGTCTCAATGCGCTTGTGCATGATAAGCGAAGTGGCCATGTTGGAGAGCATAGCGACGCGATGGGCGTGGGTTCTTGACAGATGATTAACTTTGCAACCGTGTCTCATATTCTTTCTTATTCTTTATCAAGTTTATACTTTGCGACATTCATACCAAACTCGAGGTTCTTGGAGGCGACCAGGTTTTCGAGCTCGGTGAGAGATTTTTTACCGAAGTTGCGGAACTTCAGCAGGTCGGCCTTGTTGAACGACACGAGGTCGCCCAGAGTGTCCACCTCGGCAGCTTTGAGGCAGTTGAGGGCACGGACAGAAAGGTCAAGGTCGATGAGTTTGGTCTTGAGAAGCTGACGGACATGAGCGGTAGTCTCGTCAAACTCTTCCTGCACGGGCTTGGTCTCAACGTCGAGGGTGATACGCTCGTCGCTGAAGAGCATAAAGTGCTGGATGAGGATGGTGGCAGCTTCCTTAAGAGCCTCCTTGGGGTGGATGGAACCATCAGTCTCAATGTCGAAGGTGAGCTTCTCATAGTCGGTACGCTGCTCGACACGATAGTCGTCGACGGCATACATAACCTTTTTGATGGGGGTATGGATGGAGTCGATAGCGATGACACCGATGGGGTCGGTAGGACGCTTGTTCTCATCGGCAGGCACATAGCCACGACCCTTGTCGATGCTGAGAGTGATATGCAGCTCAGTGGTGGGTTCCATGTGGCAGATTTCCAGATCGGGGTTAAGGACCTGGAAGCCGTTGAGATTGCTGTTGAGGTCGCCGGCCTTGAGGATAGTCTGTCCCTTAACGGTGAAGGAGAGTTTCTCATGCTCGGTGTCTTCAATCTGACGGCGGAAACGTATCTGTTTCAGTCGGAGGATAATGTCTGTCATATCCTCTACAACACCGGGGAGCGAGGAGAACTCATGGTCTACACCGTCGATTTGCACCGAGGTGATGGCATAGCCTTCGAGCGAAGAGAGAAGGACGCGACGCAATGCGTTGCCGATGGTAGTGCCATAGCCGGGCTCCAGCGGACGGAATTCAAAGGTGCCGCGGAAGTCGTCAGCCTCAAGCATGACCACCTTGTCGGGTTTCTGGAATGATAATATTGCCATTTGTTATCCTTTCTTTCTTTGATTATTTGCTGTCCGGACACCGTGTCCGAACTGTTGAGCCTAAAGGCTATTATTTCGAGTAGAGATCAACGATAAGCTGCTCGTTGATGGTCTCGGGTATATCGGAACGCTGGGGGTAGGAGACAAATTTGCCACTCATGTTGGCATTGTCCCACTCAAGCCATGGGTAGTTGTTGGCACGCGAAGCGAGTGCATCGGTAATAATCTCAAGCGATTTGCTGCGCTCACGGACAGAGATGACGTCGCCCTCACGAAGAGAATAGGAGGGGATGTTGACAACATTGCCGTTGACAGCGATATGACGATGAGAAACCAACTGACGAGCCTGTGCACGGCTGCGGGCAATACCGAGACGATAGACGACGTTGTCGAGACGGGCCTCAATGAGTTTCATCAACTCCTCACCGGTAACACCACCGCGACGGGATGCTTCGGCATAGAGTTTGCGGAACTGGCGCTCGAGAATGCCATAGGTGTATTTAGCTTTCTGCTTCTCGTTGAGCTGGATGCCATACTCAGAGGTTTTGCTGCGGCGACGGTTCTGACCGTGCATACCAGGAGCGTAAGGTTTCTTCTCGTAGCTCTTGTCCGGGCCATAGATAGGCTCGTGGAACTTTCTTGCGATTTTGGTCTTAGGACCAGTGTATCTTGCCATTTTCTCTTTTTTCTTTTTTGATTAATAATTACACGCGACGACGCTTGGGAGGACGGCAACCGTTGTGGGGCAGCGGGGTGATGTCGGTAATCTCGGTCACCTCGATACCGCAGGTATTGATTGCGCGGATTGCAGATTCACGTCCTTGACCAGGTCCTTTCACAAAGACCTTTACTTTTCTTAGGCCCAAATCATAAGCAACTTTGCCGCAATCTTCCGCAGCCATCTG
>JAEEGL010461728.1_pt1 | contig 27054 bp, 29 predicted proteins | sample 9134231 | NCBI WGS metagenome assembly JAEEGL01 (sample SAMN16246548, study PRJNA631951) | gut metagenome | biome: gut microbiome; feature: rumen; material: fiber-attached | host: Bos | place: Iran: Karaj | collected 2018-10 | reverse complement strand
TTGATTGAAGTAATCAACAGCAGAAAGTCTAGACTGCGCATTAGCTAAAATATAACTGTCAATATTAGCTAAGTTATTATTTAATGTTTCTGAAACTGCATTAGCTCTTTCATTAGATGCAGCAACATTAGCTAATACTTCTTGTGCTGCACGAGCTCCAGCTGCAGTACCGTTTGCAACAGCATCAGATTTAACATTACGTAATGAATCTAAATAAGATATAGCACGTTGTTCATCATTACGTCTAGTAGTATTTAAAGCTTGGTCATTAGTGTAGTTACCATATTGTAAATTAGCTTCATTAGCTTGTTTAATCAAATCATAATAATGGTTTACATCATAATTTATATTATGTAAATCTGCAAGTTCTTGTCCAGTCCAAAGTTTAACTGGGTCAACCTCACGTTGATATGTTTTAAAATTAGTATTTAAATATGAAGGTCCAGGAGTTTTGTAAAGTCCTGGGTCATATCCAAAATTTTTTAAAACATTTTCTGGTAAACCTTCTAAAGACATCTGAGATATGTTTTTTAAATTCGGAGCAAATTCAGCTAATGTGTTAAATAATTTAGCATACTGTTGTTGTCCTTTAGCAGTCCATAAAGACGCTTCGAACATTTTAAAAAAGCCACTATTAGTTAAAGTTGTAATTCCTTCTTCATTTTTTAATTCACGAACTTCAGATAGAACTCTATCATAATCTTTAGGATCTATATAACCCGAAGTATATGCTAAATTCACAACATCTTCTATTTTAGCATCTGCAAGACCTACTTCTTTCATAGCTCTATTATAATTAGCTTCGGCTTCACCCATACTTTTACCATTGAAATAATTAGCTGGAAATTTATAACCAGCATAACCTGCTGCGCCTACACCAAGAGCTATACCTAGAGCAGTTAAGACTGTTGAAAGCATTTAAACACCTCCTTTATGATGCTTTTTTGTATACGTTGTCTATTAAATTTGCAACGTTTCTATTTGCATAATAATTAGCATTTGTAGAATTTAATTGACTATTTAATGTTTTATAATAATTGTAATAATTATCTAATGTAGATAATGCATTTGATTGGGCATTAGTAGCTGCAGCATTAGCTAGACCAGCATATTTTTGTGCAGCTCCTTGAGCCAAATAACCTTGATATTGACGTTCAGCACTGTACATATTTGCTAGAGCTGTAAGCTTATCTGCATATTGTTGCACATCACTTGCATTTAAATTAGCTGATAACTGTGAAGCATAAGTACCTAAAGTATTATATGCTTCTTCTGCAAGATATGGATTATTTGCATACTCTGCTTGTTGTGCTGCACGTAAGTTATTTACTGATTTAAGCATACCATAGTCGTTTTCTGAATTAAGTTGGTCCGCATTAATCATAGAGCTAAGTAAGTTTGCACTACGCAAAGCGTTACCAGTTCTAGTTTGTGCAGCATTACGATATGAATCAACATAATCATTATAAATACGTCTATCAAAACGAGCATTATCTGCAACATAATCTGTACGATATTGTTCTTGTTTGGCAATTAAGTCATCATAATACTTTCTAGTCTTTTCATCAAAGTCTGCACGAATATTATCTAAATTATAATCCCAACCGTATATTTCAGCAAGTTCATCTGCTGACATAACTCTAGGTTTTTTAAGTTCTTCTAATTGTCTATACAAATCATTTAGACGAGCAAGCAATGCAGGGTCTGAACCACCGCCACCGCCTCCGCCACCACCATTTTTAGTTGTGGTAGTTTCTTGTTTCGTATTTGTTTTAGAAGGAGCTTCTTTACCTTTTATTGTTACAGGCATACGTGAATTATCATCACGTAGAATGTAGTAAGATTTACCATCTGAAAAAACTGTACGGTCTTTACCTAAATAATTATAAACGTCACCTGTTGCTGTATCACCATAAATGTTACGCAATGCAGGCACATCATTGTTCTTTGGAGTGGTAATTGGTTGCGTTATGGTAGGCACAATACCTGTTCTAAAAGGATCAGTATTTGGTTTAATAGTCGCGGCTTGTTTTTCTAAAGGTGTAACTATTTTATTAGTTGCCATAAACTATACCTCCTTTAATGCAGATTCCTTGTAGAACCCTGTTGTGTCTTTTGATGCAGTAGAGCCTTTATTACCAACTTGATAAGGATAAGGTCTACCTTCATAGATTTTTGTAACATAACGTATCCATCCTATTCCATAAGCAGCATGTCCAGTACCATAAGAATTAGCATTTCCTTTAGCTATAATCTTAACACGAGTACCTACTTTGTATTTGTAAGTTGGTGTTGGTGGTACTGGTGGAACAGGTGGTTCCCAACCTGGAGGAGCAATACATCCACGATAAGTGTATTTCTCATTCATACCCCAGTTTCCACTACCAATCTTACGACTGGTTCTATAGAACGCTTTTCCACCGTATGCACTTTCAGAACATTCTGATACTTTAGGATCGTAGATATCATCTACTTTAGTACAGTAAGCTACATGCCCAGCACCATCGCTGTGCACACCTGGCTCACCTTTTGCCCATACTAGTATACCACCTACCATCGGCTTTTTATAAACTGATAAACCTGAAGCAATGGCTCTTTCAATAAAGTTTTCAGCATCACAATTTAAGTGGTATTTTTCATAACCTAGGTCTAGCTGTTCGTTATAGCAGCCATTTCCACAGCCGACACAATTAGCAAGTACATCTGTGTCTTTATCTGTAGGTTTACCTTTGATACATGTCGAGTATCCTCCTGAAGCTTTTCGAGTAAAGTATTTATTTCCTTTTTCTGGTTTAGTCGTTCTTGGTGATTTCATTTAAGATGTCTACCTCTAAAGGATTAATCATATCTTCAAACTTGTCTTTATTAACATGTGTTTGAATACCATATGGTTCTGCTTCATCAGCACCAATTCCTTCTTCTTCCATTATATAATTTTCTTCATACTCTTTAACTAAAGCTTCATCATAATCTGTTTCAATAACTTGTTTCATCGTCTTTTGCCTCCTCTTCCTTTGCACATAGATATCACCTCTTTTCTAATTCAGGTAATCCAGCAACGCTCATTAGCATTGATATAATTCCTGCAAGTAAAGCAGTGCTTATAACTATATCCCAGCTTACTTCACTGAACATAGCAGCACCTCCGATTGCACCTAGAGCAGCTTGAGCAACTGTTCTAAGCGCACGGATTCCTGCAGCTTTAAGCCATTTCTTCATGTTTATTACCTCCTAACTTAATTATAACATATTATTTAAATCTTAAAAATGATATTAATAGATTAACAAGAGCAGAAATAAGTGCAACACCTATCGATCTTGTAAACCAGACATTCTTACCTTTTATTTCATCGAGGTCTTTTTTATTTTGAGTAGCTATAACATAAGCATCATCTGCTTTAGTTTTAGTTACTTGTAAATCATCATTGACCTTTGATTCAATAACAGCAACTTTAACTTTTAAATCTTCAAGTTTATCTAAAACTTTTTCTTCAAAACCCTTTTCCATAAAGCCTCCTTAAATACGAATCCAATTACAATTTACATAGAAATAACTATTAGCTAAAATACCAGTTTGTCCACTGTAATCTACAGGATATATTTTAATTTCAACATAGTCTGGATCACTTGGATTGTATGTTAAATAACCATATGCATTTTTTGGATCTGCAGATTGAGTTTGGGTATCATATTCAAAGTATGTAACAGCACCTATAGGTTCATAAGTATAAGCACTTGGAAGTGTTTTATAATAATGCGAAGCCGGAAGTTTAACATAGAAAGCTGTAGCAAGCGTATCAACAGTAGTATGCGCTATATAAGTTAAACTAAAGCTATCACCAATATTAGCATAGCGGATATGATTCAATGTAACACCTGTAGTAGATTGAACTAATTCAACATATTGACTTAGGTCTGTTCCTTTTATTGCATCATCTGTATATTTTTTAGTTGATGGGTGATAATCTTGTGTTGGTGTATATGCGTTAGCATTGTCAGTGTATAAAAGAAAACTTCCACCACCTCCACCTCCAACATAGTTATCAAGCGCAGTGATTGTATTACCGCTTTTGGTTCCAGCAATATAGAACGTGTTCATCATTGAACCAATACTATCTACTTTGTCACCAGCACGGCTGGCTCCTATACATTTAAAAGTTAACAAGTTCCAACTAGACGATGATATTTTTACTAAATAGCACAAACTTCCAGGATGCCAAGTATTATTATCATTTACAAAAAGTATAAATGAGTCATAGCCATCTGCTAATGCTTCATTAGCTGCATTAATCAAATTAGTTAAATCTGTTGCATCAATGTTTCCATTAATATTATTCGTTTGAAAATCAGTGCCATTGTTATTTAAATATTTTAAAGGTACAGTAGCACTAGTTCCTCCACCACCAAATTGTATTTCGTTCCAACTATATGTTGCAGGACTACCTCCGTCTGATACACATTCATAAAAATATCCTTTAGTATATGATCCACCAGTAGTACCAATATATTGATAAACTTTACCTTCTAATGTACTACTTGCAGTAGGCATTGTTGTAACTTTAGCTATTGCATCATCTACATATTTTTTATATGTTAATTGTGCATCTGATGTTAATGCTACATTAGTTATTGTAGTTGGGATACTAGTAAAATGTTTTGTACCTACAAGAAATTGATCACGAGTACTTATATAACGTCCACAACCAAATACAGTATCTACTATTGCATTATTTGAATCTATTGTAAAAGCATGCATATAACATTCGCCTTGATTTAAAGGATGTGTTGTAGCACCATCATAATAAGTTCTTAATAATGCAAATACTTCAGACTGTCCACTAACAGGTGTTGGAATATCTGCAATATTTTTAAGCATGATCAAATATTCTGGGTAAACTTCTGAGAGTACTGTATAATTTGAATCACTTGTATGCAATTTATACTGAAATATATTTAAGCCCATTATGTCTCTGTAATAAACACCAGGAGCAAGATTCTCAAAGATAACTGAAAATTCGTTATTTTGAGCAAGCGGTATTGTCTTAGGTGCTGTATTAGTTAGTGCAGAGTCAACATAGTTTTTAGTAACTAAATGTGTAGCTGCAGTCGGTGTAAATGCAGTAGTGTTTCTAAATTGAGGATACATCCATTCTCTGTAGCTATATCCAGAACCTGTTTGAACAGTAATATCTGTTGCGACATTGTCCACAAAAGTAATTTTAACAGTTTTCATGAACCAATAAGTATCACCATACTGTAAATTGTATAATAAATTTATGGGTGTAGTTATGAACATACTTACATTTTGTACACCATCACTAGTAGTTGGTATATATAATCTGAAGAAATAGCCTGTATCTCTAGTAGTAATGAAGTTTATAGTAGTTTTATCAGCTTTAATGGCATCGTTAATCATTTTCAACCATTGAACTTTATTTGCTTCTACAGTAAAAGCATAACCATTTATAGATCTAACATTTGTCATCAAGTCAACAGATAGATCAAGTTCAGCTATTGTACTATCTAAATTAAGTAATCCTGTAAGTGGATCCCAATGGTCCTCTGCCCAAGCTACATTAGTACCTGCAGTATACAGATGCCCATCTAATTCAAAATCATTTGTTATATTATATACATCACCAGTAACTTGTCCTGTAGTTGGTAAGTTTTCGAATGTAACACTACCTTTATAACGATAAACATTTGATATTTTTTCTTCAATTTCATTGTGCAAATCAATAATTTGATCTGCAACTGTTTCGTCTGAGCCTTCTACTACAACCGCATTAGAAGGTAGATAAGGAATAAAAGGTCCTAAGTCCTTATCAAGTAACATTTTAATTGGATATCTTGCCATAATATCACTCCTTTCTTAAACCCATTCTACTATTTCAGTATCAGGATCTTGTGTCATATGCAAGTCAATATAACCACTAGCTGTGCCTGAAGCTGCTTCATTAAGGTTAATATCTCTAGTATATGTGCTCCATTGATATTTAACACCTTGTGCTTTTACATAGTCATATAGCTGTACTTCATTAGAACCAACAGTATTAGTTGCATTACTAATAATAAAGTTTGAACCTGCTGTTAAAGCTGCTGTATAATTAGACTCTTCTTCAGTAGTCATATTTATTATTTTTATTTTTAAAGTATTTGTACCATTTTCAATAGTAAAGTCTATTTGGTATATAGTATCTAATGAGTTAAATGCATCAGGAGTAGTATAGGTATTAGTACCACCACTACCATAGCTACGTTTAAAATAAAATTTACCATCAGAGTTCCAGATTATTTTTACTTCCGAAGTACCGCTACTATTACCGCATCTAAATACATTAGTGTTTGTAGTGAAAGCAGTACGTTTTAATCGTGTTCTAAAGTACCATGCAGCTTTACGATAGTTGCTACTACTTGTCTTCGTACAACTACAAAATCCACTAGCTGGGTCTAATTTAAATGAACCTGTTGTATGTTTAGTTCCAGGTATTATTGTTACATGCTTATCTAAAGTAACACGTTCCCATAAGTGGTCAGAGGTATATACTTTTAATGTGTTAGTATTAGCTGAATCATAGGTGCCAAAATCTATAAGATTTTCAGCACCTCGATTCGCATAACCTTGTACATAAAGTCTATTTAATGAGCGTTCCATTGGTGTTGCATTTGGATGTAACATTTTTATTTTGTCATATCTACCCATTATACAATCACCAACAAATCTCCAACATTAGGTGTAACACCTTCAGGTATTGTATTTATAAATACTTGTGCTTTCGAATTAGCTAAAGCTTGATTAGTATTATATTTTAGTGTAGCATCAGATTTTGTTTCATAAGTATTACTAATATCTGTGCTAGATATAATACCAAGATCAGATAATGTTGTATTCGAATTGAGTGTAACACCACCAATAGCTGGTTTATCATCTAGGTCATTATAACTTGTAATAGCACCTGCATTTAATTTATCACGCACTTCTTGAGTAAGCATGTTTTCAGCTACACTGTTAAGACGTGGTGTAAAGTATATACCTTCTATTTCAGGATATTGTTGTGACATATCATCTGCATAAATGCTGTCAGGTACACGATGGAATCCTACGGTAGAATTATAGTCTGTACCATAATATTCTCTAGGACCTGCAGATACTGCATCTGTAAGATTATCAGCTAGTGTAGCGTGTCCTACAGTAGTTGTTCCATCTATAATAGCATTTAGTATTTCTGTAATAGCTGGAATATCTGGAAGTGATTCTTCTATAGCTGTTATCCTATCATTAGTGTCAACAAGTTCTTTATCAATATAAGGTATATGATACGTTTCTTCTTTATCTTCTACAGTAAACAAGTGTAATAATACGTGCGTATTATAATCTCCTTGTCCACTATTTAAATTTAATTTTTCATTGTAATCCTCATGAGACACAGTGTCTCCCATGATTAGTTCGGATACTTGATGTACCCAATGTGGTGTAAAAATTGGTCTAGCCATATTTGCCTCCTATCTAGCATTCATCATACGGTATACCCATACGAGTTCAGCAAGTTCATAACGATGTAAGCTTGTATTTAATAGTTGTAATGAAGCACGTCTACCTCTACCTAAAAGCTCAAGTCTTACATTTACGCCTGTTGATATTGGGAATGATGAGTAATCAATATACCAATAGGCTTGACGATCATTTAAATCAGTATTGTATCCTTCATTTAGAGTAGTATTACCATATAAAATATTATTATTTAGCTCTAATGGTGTTATATAAACAGTGCCATAATCTTGTGCGTATTCATCAGTAACATGGTATACGTTATATTGTGTAGCACTTAACCATTCTTTCCCATCTAGTTGAAAATAAGTTTTAAATGGAATACGACTTTTTTCTAAGTTTAATAGATTGAATTGTACTTCTCTATAACGCTTAGTAAAAGTAGAATCTATTGGAATTACGCCTGTATCTAAATAAGTATGGTTATGATAACGTTTAGTTAATATAGTAGAAATAAAATATTCAGTACTTGGATATTGTTCACGTATTTCTTTTATATTTTCCCACTTACCAATATATTTAGTAATTCCTGTACTTAGTTCTTTTACTTCAAATAAACTGTCGTCTACAGTATTTTTATTTTGTTTTAAAACAAATAGTACAGTTTGTTCATTAGACTCTTCTTCTTTTAATATAGCAGCATTAATTATTTTATATAAATCACCTGTAGCTTTATTTTGATATAAAAGTGGTGTAGTAGCTTGTGATCTTTGAGAGCTTACCGCATTTTCAATATATAAACGCCAGCTTCTAGTTATAGTGTTATATATAATATGCACATAAAAGAAGTCTACAGATATATCAATATTCTCTTCTTCAGTGTGATCAGGATCGTAAACATGCGCTGTGAAAGGGTCATAGACACTATTCATTTTATAAACATAATGTACTTCAGAATTAATTATTGTACTATAAACATTTCTTAAATAAATGTCAGCGTGTTTATTAGTAGTTTTAATATCTAGATTAAGTAGCATCTGATTATATCCAGTAACAGGTACAGCTCCCCACTCATCTAACTCTACAACCCAATAAAATTTTTCGCCATCATATTCTGCAAAAGATAAATATTCTGGAAACTCTTTATCTAATAATGATAATAAAGTTTGTTTGAAGTTTTGAGTGAAGTTAGCTATAGCTGTTGAATTTAAATAGCTCTTTAAATCTGTAATATCTGTAGTATACTTATTTGGTTTTAAAACATAGAATTGATCATTCATTTTAAAGAATATTTCTTGTTTTAATACTTGTACTAGTTGTGCATCGATCTCAGTAATATTAGTATTTTCTAATATTTTCTTTTGTGTTGATGTCATTATGTTAGTACCTGGCGTAACTATCCATACAGCATCTACAGTAAATACAAGTAAGTTATCTAAATAGTTATGTACTGCAAAAACATCAGTTTCAAAAGTTAATATATTGTTTGGATATGGAAAGTAACCAGCATCTTCTATATCTGAAAAGAATATAGTGTCTTCTGCTCCTGGTACTCCATATACACCAACACGTCCAAGCCAAGTAATTAAACCTTTGCCTTCATTTAAATTAAAGATTTGAGTTTCGAACCTATCATATTTAGTTGCTCCACAATACACATTTAAAGTTTGAACATCATCTGTAGCTGAATTACCACCAAGTCTTGTAGTTACACGTACTACTGTTGATGCTGTTAATGGAACATAGTCTATCCATAATGGAGCACCAGCTGATAATGATGTATCTGTAAAATCTAACAATGTGTTCCATTTACTTTCATTTACATCAGATGGATTAGTTAAATCTAAATATTCAACTTTATATGTAATAGCATTACCCTCTTGTGGATATTCATAATAAACACGTAATGCTAAATGTTCTCCAACAGTACCTGTAAACTTAGGTTTTAATACAACATCTGGCTCAGATTCTCCTAATGATTCATAAGGATACATTAGTATACCAAGAATATCGACAGTTCCTGCATCTGGTTTATCTTCAAAATAATAAGGATTATTAGATAGCATATTAAATCCAGTAGATGCTGCTTCTAAAGGTGTAATTTCTTTTACATCTATAGGATTAATTACTGCTTTATAAGTATTATCCGCATTATGTCTTATCTGTATTTTAGATAATTCAGGAGGTTGAACTAGGTCTTCATTACGTTCTGGGTTATTAACGTATCTTTTTATTAGACCTTTAGGTGCAGCATAAGCATACAGTTCATTATTCATTACAGTATATATTGGCTTAGATACTGCTGGGTCAGTAGGTTCTTCATCTATAAAACGTACTAAGTTCTCATTTATAAAGCGTTCATTAAAAGAATAACAATTATAAAAATTACGTTTTTTGAAAAACCCTAATTCTTGTACGTCTATAAGTGAGAAATTATCTTTAGTTTTGTCATCATAAACTAGTCCCCAAGCACTTGTATAGTGGTAATCATGTACAGCTCCTGAGTCTGGTTCAGTTGGTTGCCATTCATCATCAATTAAACGATAAACAGTATAATCAATAGTGTGGTCAAGACTCGCAATATAAGTATGCAACATACCAATTACAGGTGTATCTGAAGTTCCAAAACTCAATATAACGTCTTTAAGAGATTCAACTTCAGTACCTAATTCATTATAAATATATAAATAATCTGAAACATGCATCTCTGCATTAGATTCTGTATTAGGTATTTCAAAAGTTTTTAATAAATCATAGCCAGGTCTTGGTCTAATATGATTACCTGTATCATCTATATCATAATTTACCATAACTCTAGCATAACCTTCAGGAACGGTTTGTTCTGTAAGATACATTCCATTCTTGAAAGTGCTTAATGTTGTGGTATAACGTGGAAGACGTCCACCCAGTCTATAGTTTTTTTGAGTTGTTGCCACGCATTACCACTCCTCTCGGGTGTAGATTAATTGGACCAGCTTCTCTAATACATGAGAAATCAATGAATCCACCTTCTCTATCTTGAAAATACCAAGGCACTCTACTGTGATAGTCTCTTACCATTTTGAATAGAGCATCTTCGTATTTACGCTGATACTCTAAAGCAATTTGTTCTCCTTCTTCATCGCGTGTATAAAATTTAACTGCAACACCTAAAGCTATAACTGTTCTGATGTACTCATCTGGTATAGCATCATAGTTAGAATTGCTTCTTATTTTATAAGGTAATGGTGGAAAACAATGCCATGGAATCATATGAGGTGCAATTCTATCTACACCGTCCATTATTTGTTCACAGATGCAAGGATCCCTAAAGTCAGGATTTAATAAATCTGGATGATCCTCACAATAAAACACTCCACGATGTACTGGTGTAGTAGGTTTTCCACAATGATGTGGATAAAATAGTGGAGAATATCTAGGATATTCAGCACCTGTATCAAATGGGTTGTATGGATTATGTGGACGTGGTGGTTCAAACGGAATTGTTGGATGTGGTCTATCTGGGTCATGTTGATATTGCATAACTAAATTCCAACCTGTTACGAAATCATTCCAATTAGTAAAGTTTGGAAACTTTGATTGTAGACGGTCATTAATATCATCTACTACCATATCCATAAAATAATAAATATCTGGTTCTCTTAAGCGGTCTGAAGCTATATAGCCTCTATTGACATAGTCAACTATCTTTTTAATCTCCATAAGTAACCTCCTTTATAGTTAAAAATAGAATAAAAGACAGGGAAGTAATCCCTGTCTTTTTATAAATGTAATTCACCAGGAGTATGCTCAAAGTTATTAGCAACATCTCCAGCACGTTTTTGGCGTGCAATCATGGCGTCAATTCTTTTTATCTTAGCAAGTATATGGTCTGCATGTGTTTGATTAATCATATATGCTTGACCATCTGCAGGTATATCTACGATGATACCATTAACAGATACTCGAACAACACGTCCTAAATAAGGTGCATAGAATGGAGAAATAGTTATAGGAACTTTCTTCTCGCTTCTATATTTATTTACTAAGGATTTACGTTTTGCTTCGAGTTCGTTATACTTACGTGAAGCTGTAACTAGCACTGGATCGTTAGCACTAACTGGTGCCTCCGCTTTTTTAGGCATTTCATTACCTAAGTTAGCATTAGCTTCTGAAATTAGTGAATCCAATGAGTCAGCATTACTTACGTTTTTAGCCATTACGATCCTCCTATCTGATTAAAGTTAAACTAAGTTAGCTTGTGATGGAACGCAGTAGTATACAACTACAGCTTCAGTTCTTGTTGAACCGAATCCAACACTGTTAATTTTAAATCCGATAGATTGTCTTTGATCGATTGGGTCTAATACACCAGCAGAACCTAAAGGTTTAACATACATTTTAGCGTTTCCTTGTCCTGCAATTTCAGTTCTAGTTAAACAGTCAGCACCAAGAACGAAGATTCTGTGTACATGTAATTCGTATGAACCATCTGGAATATTCCATACTTTTAGATCTGGAATATAAGAAGCCTTCATACCAGTACGTGAATCTCTTACATAGTTATCTGGAGCAGCAACTTTATAAGTAGCAGCATCTAAATCAGTGTAACTATAAGTTCCACCTGATTCAGTAAATGTTCTAAGCTTTTCAGCACCACCTGATAAGTATTCACCACTATCATCTATATGCATAGTTTCATAGAACTCAAGTCCAAACATTGGAGGAATTGGTCCCATATCATCATAGAATCCTTTAGTAGTTTGATTAATAGTCATATACTTTTCTACAAGTGGGTCACTGATCATATCGAAATAGAAGTCTGGTGTTCCGATTACCATATATCTATTTCCATTACGTGGTTTAACTAGTTGTTTTTTCATTGATAATGCAATTACTCTTAAGTCATTAAGACTTGGAACATCTCCGATTTCTAATTCACCGAAGTTTGCTCTAGCATTAGCATAAGCAGCTTGTGCTACTGTAGTTAATGCTTCACGTGCAAGTAAGTCTAATGTTTCCATAGCTACGATTGCATACTCTTTTGTATAGTGTGCAATAACTGGATCGATCATTTCGAAGTTAACACGGTCAGTAAATTCCATGTAACGTCCATAAGCGAATGTTCCAATTTCATAGCTTTCCATTGAGCCTTTGTCGCTCATTGGTGGAACGCCTTCTGCAAGTGGAGTAGTGTGTGCTTCTAATGGAGCCCATCTACGAATTTGTAATTTTTCTGCATTACCTTGTATTGGTGTTGTATTAGCCAAACGATAGAATACAAAGTGAGATTCATCTAAACGGATTGTATCTAATAATTGTTTATCATAGAATAATTCTGGTTTAATAGAATACCCATGATTTCTAAAGTACTCAATAAATGAGTTAATATCAGCTACTGGATTTAAAGCATTTAACATAATATCTACCTCCCTATATTTACAAATTAATTTTTGTTTTTAGGAATAGACTGTAATAGGCTATCGAACTCTGCCATTGTGTTCACATTCGTTGGGACTGGGTCTTTTTTACCAGACTTCCCATCTGGGTTAGTAGCACTGTTCGCTTTATTATCTTGCTTAATCCACTCTTGTCTAGCTTCTTCTACCATCTTATCTTTTAGTTTATCAAAGAATAAACCTTGATAAAGTGTTCTGAAGTTAGTACCTGGAACAGTAAGATCAATATGCTCATGTGCCGCTAAATCAATAAATTCTTTTACATCTTTTTCTGTCAAATTAAAAGTGTCTTGTAAAGATTTTAAGTTCGCAATAAATAGTTCTCTATTGCGAGATTCCAAAATACTTTTATTTTGAGATTCAAGTTCATCCATACGTCTTAGCACTTCTGGGCTTACCTGGTTACCTTGTCTTGCAGCTTCTTGTTTATAAGCAGCATCAGTTAACTGCTTCATAAAATCTTGTTCTGTACCTTGGTATCCAGCACCTCGCATAAGATGTTGCATGAATTTTTTGTAGCTAGAATTTTCAGTACGCATTGCAGCAAAAGCTTCATTACGTCTTTGTTCAGCTACAGCATCTGGTGCATTATTGTCCTGATTGTCTGTTGGCGTTGTCGGTGCAGCAGCACTCCCATTATCAACAGGTGCATTATTATCTGCAGCATCAGAACCACTAGGTGCTTCTGTATTAGGTTCTTGATTATCTTGAGCTGCTGGAGCAGCTGAAGTATCAACACCTAAATCATTTAATATTGCTTGATAATCTTCTGGCATTTATTTCCTCCTTATCTAGTGATCGCCGAGTTCACAGAGGTAGACAAGCTACACGTCTTAGGCAGACGGAAGCCTATGCTTATCCAACTACATTATATTATTAAAATAAAAAATAGTCAACATAAGTTGACTATTTTATGAACTACTGAACTATTAGATTTGTGCTATCTACATCTGTAATGCCTAATTCATCATTAAAACCATCAGCACCTGTTAATACAATATTCCCTGTTACTACTGGAATATTAATTTGTATGTAATAAAGCACGCCTTTATTTGTACCTACACTAGCAGGATCACCTATAGTTGCTACTGTTAAACAATCTCCTGTTATATCTTCTCCGTTCATTTCAAGTGCAAGTGATGAAATAAATCCTCCACCTGTTTCACCTGTAGCCCACACTATTAAATTATTATATGGGCGTCCTTTAACAGCAGTTGTATTTTTATCACTAACAAGACGACTATTTAATTGCCACTCAGCTAAACCTAAATTAACATTTACAGTTTCTAAAGATTCAAGATTTCCAGTAACACCTAAGATTTCAACGTCTTTCTTAATATTACCTGCGATAATATCTGAATCAATAGATGCGTCTACAGCAGAAATATCTACTTTATTCAAACCTGTATAACCTGTGTCTGGTTTAATAGTTTGAGCTGAAGTACTTGGTGTTGCAGTTTTATTTTGATTATTAATATCTCCAGTAGAACCTAAGTCAACAGGTACATCTACCCATTCAGATTCGAAAGCCATTACTTGTGCCTTAAATTCTTTACGAGTATCTGGTACAGTTGATGTATCAATTAAGTCTCCTGAATAATATTCAACAATACCACCAGCTACATTAATACGTTCGATTTCATAAATTTGAAATACTAAATTTGGATTATCTTTTTTAAAAGCTAATTTAATTGTTTCCATAATTTCTCCTTTCTTTTAAATTAAAAAGGATGAGGAAAATTAATCCCCATCACTTTCAGTTGGGAACTCTTGTCCCTTTTCAGCAAGATCGTTAGTAATTCTTACAATAGCAGCTTCGCTATCTTCATCTGAAAGTAAATAATATTTTGCACCTTCTTGAATTACTTGGCGTCCTGGACCATAAACACCTAGATACGTCTTAATCATGTTATATTGTGCTTCAGTAAGTTCAGCCTTTTGAAGTAAATATAATGGTGTGTTAAGATTATCATCTAAGATGTCAGGAAATTTGTGTACTACATTTTCCATTTACCCTATTCTCCTTTCTACATAATTGGCGCTTCTGTTGGTATACCTTGTTCTGGCATTGGTGCCTCACCCATTTGTGCAGCTTGTGGAGATCCTCCAACCATAGCACCTATGTCTGCAGCAGTAGCTGCACCAGCAGTATTGCCCAACATTGTTTGAGCTTGGTCAGCTTGTAACTGATTAGCAACTTGGTCTACAGCAACATCTGGATCCATACCACCTTCAACTAAATCAGCAAACATTTCTAAGGTCTTTGCAACTTGTTCGCTTATATGTGTGTTACGTTGAATACCCATTCGTTTGAATATTAAATCTTTAAATGGAATATCTTGCATTAACAACCATTCTTCTACAGTGATTATTTCTGGATCTGGCTTATACTGTGCTTGCTTTTCTAAAAGCATATTAGCTGTAGCTGCAAGTCTTGCTTTATTACGAGGCAAGTAGGTTTGGATATCTAAAGAATATCTAAAACGAATGTCATCGTCAACTTTTGGAAAATCGAAAGCTACGGTTTTTACTTGTCCAGTTATAGGATCAGTCACTGTGTATTCTCTCTTATCTCCATATACTATTATATTATTAATTATGAGTTCGGTCAAACGTTTCGTATAATCTTCATATAACAAAATTTTCTGATTATCACGTTGACTGGCAGTAGCCATTAGTGCATCTACACCACCTGTGGTTTGTACTGAATTAGTTTGTTTACCAGCATAGACAGCATCAATGCCTGAACAATCTTTTATATCTGCACCAAGAGCTAAACGGAAATTCATTAAGTCTGGTGGTAGTTGTGGAAACTCAGCATAGTGTACTGCTTTAGACGCATCTGTGTTAACAACAAATGTTTTATCTGCATCATTACCATACGTAGCGAATTGACGTAGGTTAATACCTGAGTTAGCATTTACAAATCTTGGTGGACGTTGTGCTTTATAAGCAAACGTTGCATAGATTGAATTGATTAGATTGTAAGTAAGATTTGATTGAAAGATCTTAGCTGGTTCTGATGTACCAACAATATCATCGGCTGGATCATTGCAGTATAGAAGTGCAAATGGAAGCATCCTTGGCTTAAGATCTTTGTTGCAGTAGAGCACATATTTCTCATCTAACAAATGGATTTCACAAATACGAGTCTTGTCTTTACTCTTAGCTTCTTCATCTCTATATACATAGAAGAAATATGTAAGCTTATGGTAGTTAGTTGTTGAACTATTACCCTTAGGTGTATCTGTTGCTTTATAAACAGTCTCCGTTAGTTCACCAGCATTGTTTAAAGTACCTAATGCTTTCTCAATTTCAGCAAGTCTTTCTTTATATATCTCTTTAGATTTAATAATAGGTAATGAGTACTCGTCATAGTAGTAACAATACTCTGCATTATCAAATGTGTCTGCATAAGGATCCCTTCTGAACTTCATAGGGTCTATGTTTTTAAGAATTGGGTCTCCTTGATACCAGTGATTCTTAGTTCCACCTATCAAATCCTTCTGCCAACCTACTTGAGTTATACCTAAATTAAGTAGTGCTGCTCTTTCACCAGCTTTAAACTGATAATAATCTGCACGAACAGCGTCCCAGATGGTTTCAAGTGCTGAGTTGAACTCAAGAACGTACTTAACATCATCAGGTGACTTCGGCATAAGGCTCGCATAACGTCCAGTAGTGTAGATTGATGCTACTAAATTTTCTTTTACGTAGTTTATCCAGTTAGAATCTGGAGTTAATTGGTAAGGTGGGAACTTTGAGTTCACAACTTTCCACAATTTTCCACGATCTGCACCATCAAGTAGTCGCATACGTTCTAAAACACGGACATATCTAGATTCTGTGTCGTTTATTAGGTCTTTAATGTGCTGTAAACAGACACATTCTGGTAATAATTCTGAACCATACAAGTCTTTGGTAGCTTTTTCTACCTTTTTGTTAGTATTTTCTGCCATTATCTATCGCTCCCTTCCATAATATCCTTTATTTTTTCAATATCAACACCCATGTTTTTGTATTCTTCATCCAAATCTGGGTCTTTCTTAAAGAAATTTTTCTCTAACGTACGTAATTGTTCGTCAGTTAATGTCTTTTCGTTAGATATTGTCTCATGTTTTATGTTAATTTGTATCGGTGCTTTTGTTATAGCAAGCATAATAGCCATACCAAACAAAATTCCAGCAATAAGTTCCATTTAAAATTCACCTCCATATATACCAAATGCGCCTCTACCTATATAAATTGATGCATCTTCTGGTACATCATCTGATAATTGCCAGTTTTCTTCACGTGCTCTACGCTTTTTCTCTTCTTCTTCAGTCATTGGACGTCCATATTCATCGTAACCTGTTAGATAAAGTCTATTAGGTTTAGCTGGAAGTTCCATTGTTATCCATTCCAAAGCATTGATCGCATGATTTCGTGCATCGATTGGTTTATTTTCTGAGTCTTTTTCGTTTAACGACTTAGGTTTAAACTTATATTCTTTGATTTCTTTAATAAGATAGTCACAACAATCCCATATTTCTAAGACACCTGACTCTATATAGTCATTAAGTCTCATAATTCTAGCTTCAACATTAACGAATCCAGGCTTAAAAGTAATGCCGTAGTCCTGGTAGTGAGAGATTAAGTCCTTTTTATCGTAATCTCTTTTGTTATTCTTAGGGTCAATGATCGGTGTTGTGTGCATCTGTCCAAATGCAATGTCCCTAGTGTTGTCTTTGAATAGCTGAGCTAGCTGTTCTAAAGATGCATTATTCGTATGCACTACTTTATAGACGATCGCTTTATTCCTAGGTAGGTCAATAGCTACAAATACGAACGTTGCTTCGTCCATAAGTCCGTAGTCGTGAGCTATTAAAATCTTCCAGTTCGGGAAATGTCTTGGTGTTAGTGGACGACCTTCCGAATCCCTAGGTGTTGGAACTATACATTTAACTGCAGAAGGATAAACTAAACCTTCAGCAAATGCAAATGAACCATAAAGGAATCTCTTAATCCACCAGTCTGGTTTATTCTTAGAGTTTACTTGTATGTAGTCTTTAGGTAAATAGTAGTTAACATCTGTAGAAGCTACATGAGATGAAATAGACTTATCAATAGAAAGGTAATCAATTAGATTCGAGTAATCTTCATCTGCAAAACTTCCGTGCTGAGTGATCGTATCTGAAACAAGTAGTACGTCTGTCCTTATCCACCCTGGGTCTGGGTTTGATTCGCATATTAGTTTACGCCAGTCATAAGTTTGATGCGTGTCTGGATCAACGCAAGTTGCAGCTGTGTTACGTAAACGAGTCTTTAACTGGTGAAATGCATCTGCTTCAATCTCAGATGCTTCGAGCATAACAACTAAAGAGTAGTTATTTGAACGTAGTTTATCTGGATCGTCAAATGGACGTAACATTAAACGTGCTCCATTGATGAAGTCCAAGTAGCCCTTCTGCACAGATCTCGAGTCTAAGAACGCTTCTGGAAAAGATTTCTCGAAGTCTCTAAGGAGTGTCTGCTCGTACTGAGATGTAACATTCGCACCTAATAAGATGTTAGCGTTCGGTGTAATTAAAATATGTTTCTCAATTTCTTTTTCACTGGTTTTAGTTTTTCCAGTACCATAGGAACCGAAGTTACCTAAGATACGATGAGAATCAAGGTGGACCGAGGCTTGGTGTTGCATCGGTGTATACGTATCTACATATGTGTTACATGTTTTAGATGAACACGTTAGCCAATCGGTAGACGGACTACCTGAAATAGACATAGCTGGAACAAGTGGTGCGTTGCACCTTGGACAGGTGTTTGGTATGTTGTTCGGATGTAGTTCTATTTCATTTATAGATTTATTGAATGCTTCGATTTGAGACGTATCTTGGTGTACGTAGTTTGGGTCCTTAAGAAGATTTAGATTCTGTCTCGACTTCTCGAGACTCTTTAGAAAGTTTTCGTTCATCTTTTATGTCCTTTTGTAATGCAGTACGTAATGCTTGATAGTTCGCAGAGTATATCTGTTTCTCTTTATCTGATAATAATGCATACCTGCGTTCAATCTCTTTATTTGTTAATTCAAGAATTGCGTCCTCATCGATTGCGTTACGTGGTGCATCTGGGTCAAACGTAGCTAAAACTGTAGAAAATATGTTGTCCGCTGCGTCATATAATGAGTCTTTAACTCCTTGAATCGCTGCCTTACGTTCTAAGGCTGTTGGTTTTTGTTTGTCTTGGTCAAGACGATTTGGGTCATTAATTGATTTAGTGACTACTTGTAGAGACGAATTTAAAATATGTAAGGCAAGTGTACCTACAAGTTGTAATGCAACTGAAGTAGTAAGGTCAGATGCAAGACGAATTCCGATTTGGTTGGATTCGTCATTTGGTTTTGTAATTAATATAAGTTCTTTTTCCATAGTATCCTCCAAGGATAGTATACCACATGTTTTAGAAGTTTGGTAGGGAGTTTTGTAAGATGGGAACTATTTTGGTAGTGTGGAACGATTTTATGAATTATTAAACACACACACGTGTGTTACGGAGTATATCCTCTCCACGGTCGAGGACATCAAAAATTCAAAGTCGACCCAGGGTCAAAACAATTTAAGAACCCTGAATGTAGCAAAGGAGGAAATAGAAATGGCTACAAGAACAAAACAGTCTAAAGAGATTAAGACTATAAAGAAATCTCAAGCAGAAGAAACTGCTACAACAAACACTACAAGAAAGGAGGATAAAGCTATGAAGCAACAAGAAACATTAAAAGAATATCTAACTAGATTCTTACAACTGTACAATAATGATCAAGCTGCATTAAAGAAGAACGATAAATATCACTACACGTTTATAACAAAAGAACAAGCGTTAGAATACTTCAAAACGTTAGATCCTAAAACACAACAGGAAATAGCACATGCAACTTATATCGTTAATGATTATCAAACAAAGATGAAGAATCATGTAAAGAATGAAAGAAAGCTAAATAAAGCTTATGGTCAAGAAACAGTTCATCCAAGTGAACTACCTAGAAAAGAGGAATCAAATATGGAAAGACAAAGTAAACAAATGTTACAAACACAAAAAGCTTATGAAGAAAGATTAAATGCTATTATCAATAAAGCAGTAAGAGAAGCAGTTAAAGAAGAATTAGATAAGAAAGGAGGTGAATAATTCTATGGATAAAGGTACACAATATATCTTAGTAAAGATTGTAACTATATCAGAAATTCAACTTGTAAAGGAGCTTAGTTCAAGTACACGTCAATTCATACAAGAAGGTACTATAGAAGACTACATAAAAGATATTCCTGAATTATATGGTATATCATCACAATTATATGGTTATACTAAAGACAATGTATATGAAATGATAGGACATAGCACAATAGTATATAATCAGGACATGTTTATAACTGTAACTGAATTAAAAAATAATCAATGTAGATTATCAGATATTTATAGCTGTGAAGATGGATACTTTAAATTAATTACAAAAGAACCATTAACAGAAGCTAATCCAATAGTTGAAATATTAGATGAATATTATGATTTTACAGATGATGATGAAGGATTCAATGATTATCATGTATATGAAGTAAAGGAGGTGAAATAATATGATAAATGATATGATGACTATAAATGATGTTGTTAGACTATGGACTGAAAGTAAATATAAAGATTTATGGATACAGAGTCATCCAGTAGTTAATCACCTTGGTGAAATAGTATGTGGAACTGCTATATATCATAAAGGTGAAACTATAACATTTGGTAAGTTATATAAAGTAGAAGACTACTTATTATATATGTATAGAAATTCTATATTTGTATTTGAAGAAGTAAGAAATCCAGATGAAACATGGGCAATGCCTGTGTTTAAAGAAATAAGTATATATAAGAGAGGTAAATAGTATGACACAAGAAGAAGCAATACAAAGAGCTGAAGAAGCTCAAGTAAACTATCTAATGAACTTAGACTGTTATGAAGCAATGGATCCAGCAGAACAAGAAGCTGCAAATGAGGTCTATGAAGATACTTTAAGAATAGCAATAGATTAATCAATTAAGGTAGACGAGTTCCACGCCTACCTTATCCTTGTTAAAGCCATACACTAATTTCACCCAGCCCTCCATCTCCACCCAATCATTCTATCATGTTTGAGTTTTGCAAGCCACAAATACAAACATATGTTCACTATATATATATATATATATATATATATATAGTTATATAATAATAATAATAATAATAATAATAATAATATAAAAAATATAAAAAATAGAGATAAAAAGTGTAAAACTTTGTAAACTTGACAACCGAATGTAAAGTGAAAACTCTGGAACGTCTCAAAAAAATTTTCTGAAAAAACGTAAAAATCAATACGGAAATCGTACTATTCAGACATCACTGTCGAATCAAAATTTAACAGGTACGAAAATCGTATCGATTTTCGTACTTTTTTACTTTTTTATTTTAACCCTAAAAAAGTTTTCAGACTTTTCCACTTTTCCACAATTTCGTAAACCAAATGTAAACCAGTTACTACATACTACTCTATTATTGTCACCACACGAAAAGAATCCAACCGATGGTCGCAAGTGCATTAGAGCGACTACGATTTGACGAGCGACAAGACTGCAGAATGACACTGTATGTGTAGATATGTTAGCTGAGCCTTGGTTTTTTACTAGCCAGATGCACGCGTTACTATCCTTGTAAAACGGCGTATATACATATCACAGATATTCATATCACATACATTCATTCAAACTAATTTTTCCGTAATTACAGGCTGAGCCTAGTACAGAACCTAGCCTTTCGTTACTCATTATTTTTCTGCCCTACGGCGCCCCGCTTCGTTCCACATACGTTCCACTACGCTTGTAAAAATAATTTCGCAACTTCAGGCTAGAACCTGAACTACCCTTTGGGTGTAATTACAGAAAAAATTAGTTCTTTGAAAATTATATATTTATATTTCTAGTGTGTGTATGTATACGCAGTACCAAGATAAGCTCAGGTGGTGCAGGCAGGTGACTAGAATCAATTTATTACTCAACTTAACAATTTACGAAAGGATGTGATTTATATGCTTATATCAACTCTAAAACCAAATCAAATATTTGTATTCGGCTCAAACTTAGCCGGACGTCATGGCAAAGGTGCTGCATTATATGCTAAACAACATTTCGGTGCTGTATATGGTATTGGTGTTGGACCTACTGGACGCTGTTACGCTATTCCAACTAAAGATTCAAGATTAAATGTATTACCATTACATGTAATTAAAACTTATATTGATAACTTTGTGACTTACGCGAAACAACACCCAGAATTAGAGTTCTTATTAACACCAGTAGGTACTGGTTTAGCTGGTTACAGCATTGAACAATTAGAAAACATATTACCTGAATTACCAGATAATATCACAAAAACTTACTAAGTAAGTTTTTCAGGGATTAGAATACTAAGAGTAGTTATACTTTTAGCCTTCCAGTTCCTGAAAGGCTTATGTGAAAATAAGTCTTATAAGTAGACTAAAAAGAAAGGAATGATTAAAATGAGTCTATTAACTACAAAAAAGTTACCTACATTAGCAGGTATGAAAGAAGCCACTGTTAAGAGCTTCAAAGAAATTGAGAATGAAAAAGGAGGATATGTAGAAGTTGTCTTAAAATTAAATGACAGAGATTATACTTATTGTATTTTTCCATCTCAAGTTGATTATGTAATGAGTACATTTGCAAACCAATTAGGTAAAACAGATGTAGAAATTACATTAGAAGATTTATTAAATCTTGCAAAGACTACACCAATTAAAGTTTGGTTTAGTTACAACACTGAATTTAACAGAATGAATGTAGCATTTCATGAAGCTAAACCAGTTGTTGAAGAAGATGCAGTTGACCTAGTAGCTTAACTAGGTCTTCTGTATTTTATTTAGAAGGAGAAATTAGGAATGAAAGTAATATCAGAATACAAATTAAAACCAGAACAAATTAAAACTTACAAGGATAAAGGCTATGAAGTTTATTATGGCAATCAAGAATATCATATAAGAAATGGAGAATCTGTTGGATTCTTACTTGATACATTGTACAAAGGTACAATCGATACAATAACTAGATTACTTTATAGAAAAGTTAAATCAAAAATTACAATACTCTATAAAGGTGAGACTTATCACCTTAGAGATATTAAAGATTGGACTTACAGTTACACTGATTTAAAAACTAAAAAACGTATAACTGTTGATAATGATGTTTTATTAGATTACAAACTAAAACGTGCAGAATACTTTGAAGCAGTTGAACAAAATCGCAAAGAAAAACCAATTAAAATGTTACTTGCATATACTGAAGATAAAGTACCTGAAGATTTAGATAAGATTATTGAAACATATGCACCACTCTATGACATTCAGATATCTCACGATCCAAATTATGAGATGGAAGATAAACTTAGAGCTTATCAATCTATCAAATGGTATTTAGATAATGATATTGAATACTCAAGAGATGTCTTAGGTTATTTACCAACCGAAGAAAAGATGTTCGACACGATATCATTTGGAAATGAAACTTATTTAGAGGACTACGTATATCAGAATGCGTAGTCTTCTGCCTTTTTTGTGCTGTCGCTTCCGACAGCACTGCATAAAACAAACGTTCCATATTGACATTGAATAAAATCTCTGATACAATTAGACTGTATTAGATAGGAGGTAACATTAAATGCCAAGAGGAAACAAAAACGGACGTGTAGCTATCAATAAATACTATAAGTTTTTATTTGAAAACTTTGGCTACGCTGAATGTTTAGGTTGTTTGATGTTAAGCAAGGTACTTGAGTTATATAAACTAACAGAAGTAGTTAGTATGTTAGCAATATATGCAAAAGTAGCAGAGCAATTCAATACAACTGCATGGGCTGTTGAAAGAAATATTAGAACATATATCAAAAAGATACTTGATGATTATACTGTAGACGAATTATCAAGTGCCTTACATTATAGTTTTAAAGCAGGTGCAACCACGCTTACAGCTAGTGCATTGGTACCTGCTATAAAATATTATGTAGATAATAACTAATACGCAACCCTATTTTCTTTTTCTAAGTTACCTATCAGGTAACTCTTCATTGCTTCTTGGTCGAAAGGTAAGACATCGCACTTTGATTGCGAGGATTGGTAGTTCGAATCTATCAGAAGCAACCATTTATGTTATGTTTGCAAATGCAAACGAGTGTGTCTAGTACAGTTATAATTTTTTATGTTTAACAATTTCTACTAAGTTTAGTTATAACTGTACAATTTATGGGACTGACGTACTCTAAGTGTTTAGGTACAGTCGAGCCTGTGACTCAAAGTCCCATCAATCTAGGTGCTTTCCAATGCACGCAAAGTACCTCCTTTAAAAAGAAAACTATGATTATTTGAAATTTGGAAAGGGTTTTTAATTTCATAAAAACTCCTGAAATGTTTGCAAAAGGTTATCTTACACTTTACTTTACACTAAAGTAAATTATAATCATTATTCATGTAACTTGAGCGTGCACAAGTTGCAATTATATGCTCCGTTTTGGAGCACCATATTGTTTGCCTTTATAATCTGTAGCATAAAGGACACAACCGTATATTATTATGTAAGCTATTAATTAACCTTAGTTGATTAATCTATTAACTCTGAAGTTGTATGTATAAGAGGATAAGAACCGGATGCAGTGGGCTACAGCACTGCTTTATTTTAGATTAATCACTGAATAGATATTTTTCCGCTTGTCGCTTACGCCAAGCGTAATAAAAGTAATTGGTATTAACTGTTTACCTGACAGATTAATATAGAAAAAGAAAGGAGCCGATAGTATGGCAAAAGTAAAGGTATTGGCTGATAGAATCAGCATATCATCTGACATTTTAACAGATGAAAAGTTAGAGAAAGTTAAAGCACTTGCACCTGCAACACTTAAACTAACTGAAGAGAACGGAGCTGTATTGTATGAAGTTACTAAAGATAACTATAATACATTCAGTATCTATGGAGCATCATTCAATGGAGGTAAATCTTTAGGAACTATTCCAGAAGATATTATGAGTATTGAAGATGCAGAAGTAAGAAAAGCTAAGATCTCAAACTTAGTTACACCAATTCTATTATCAATTAATGCTATTGAAGCAGCAGTTGAAGATGTAGAATTACCAGAACTAGATGAAGATATAGATTTCTTAGATTAATTTGGATTTATTTGAAAGGAGAATATGATATGATTAAGGTTATTGTAGGTACTACAACAGAACGTACAGAAAAAATGTATGCTCCATCAACTACATTAAGAACTATCTTAGAAGAGAATGGTGTTGACTATTCAGTTGCACAAATCATGTTTGATGGTAGAAGCTTAAGAGCTGGTGAAATGGATAACACATTAGCACAAGAAAACGTTACTGAAAAATGTAGTATAATTGCTGTAGTAAAAGCAGCTAATGCATAATAATAGGGAACGTTAAGCGTTCCCTTTATTTTTTAGAAAGGAGTTTATATGGTTTATTTTCAAGTCCCACAAAAATATTATCCTGTGTATCAAACTATAACTGATGGACAATATTTCTTTCAAAATTTAAATAGACGTAATTTACGTGTTACTTATAATTTTGAAGGTACACCACAAGAATATGGATTCAGAGTTAACAGTCAACAAACTGGTAATAGTTTCTTTCCAATTAATTTAACAGGATTTAATATATCTAAATGGGCAACATTAGTAGAAGAAGAACAAGCTGAAGAACACATAGAACAATTAAATAGTATTGACTTTGAAACATTAAATGACAATGAAATTTATTATAGACATTATTTTGTAGATAAGGTTGATACCTTTAAAGAAGCAGTCTTAGGTACGGGTTTGTTTGTAGCAGTTTCAGAAGCTGTCCAAACTAATTTAAATAAGTTCACATCACAACAAGAACTTAGAGAAGGACGTGGAATTACAGGTTTCAAGATGGTAGTCTTAAGATCTAAAGTTAAGCACATGATAATCTGTATTCAAAACTTTTATGAAGATAGAGGTGAAGACTTGCTAGCTTTAATAGGTAACACACCTAAAATATTTGAAGACTTAGACGCCAAACTACCACCAAAAAGTAAAGCTTTCTATGGTGAAATGGTAAGACGTTCATGCTTAAAACATTTCTTAAATGGTAGAATGAAAGAGTTATTCGATGAAGCCATGCAAGAAGATGTATTCCCAATAGATGTAGAAGCAATCATTGAAGAACAAACTTTAAGAAATATGCTTAATGCTAGGAAACGTAGCTTATCTAATAGAGTTTATAGTTTTGATAGACAAATTGAAGATACTCTTAATAACTATCAATCATTATTAAAACAAAAAAGAGATGCACAAATTATATTAGATAAAGTTGAATCAAATGAAAATTCATTTATTGAAGAATATAAAATGGTAAAAAGTTTAGAAGGTATTAAACAATTAGAGTTTATTAACAATAGTGAATTAGTATTATGGATAAGAACTAAGTTAGTAAACTTTGAACCATCATTAGTAGAATGTATGTTACATAATATACAAAATAGATTAGTAAGAAAAATATTTGAAGACTTGTTCGTCAAACAAAAATATAAAGTTAATATTGCTGCTTCATTTAGATATAACTGTGATGCTAATGGCAATACTAATTTACAAAATCCAAGTCGTTTATCACCTGGGTTCTTACAAGAATTAAAAGCACTAGCTAATCCACATTATCAATACTTTAGTTGTATAGGAAGTTATGCAACTGATTTAATTAAAGCACAGAATGCTGGAGATTTATTTGCATTTGCTAACATAGCTATTAATGCTACAAGTGCAGTTAACTTCGCTGATTCACCAGTTGTTAGAAATTGGGCAGACCAATTAGATAGAGAATTATCTGACATGGAATGTTATAATGATGCAGATAATTATCGTTATCAAGAAGCATTAATAAATGTTAAAGCAATCGAAGATGAGAATGGAGATTTATATACTTTAAACGAATTATATATTCTAAATGTTAAAGGTGATTTAGATGAAACACCAGCTCAGACTCTTGATTTATTTGATACAGTAGATGAAACAAATAACAATGTAGAAACTAA
>JAEEGL010260653.1_pt1 | contig 27054 bp, 23 predicted proteins | sample 9134231 | NCBI WGS metagenome assembly JAEEGL01 (sample SAMN16246548, study PRJNA631951) | gut metagenome | biome: gut microbiome; feature: rumen; material: fiber-attached | host: Bos | place: Iran: Karaj | collected 2018-10 | reverse complement strand
TATCTGGGGATCATATCCTTGATAACGCGGGTAAGGACATGGCCGATATGAGGCTTGCCGTTGGCGGTAGGGGGGCCGTCGTAGAAGGTGTAAGTGGGACCTTCCTTGCGGTTCTCCATGCTCTTTTCGAAGATATCGTTCTCCTGCCAGAACTTAAGTGTTTCTTTTTCTCTGTCCACAAAATTCATGCTTGTGGGTACCTGTTTGTACATGTAAATTCCTCCTGTCTGAAACTTGCAAAAGCAAAAGAAAGAGACCTGCCCTAAAAAGGACAAGTCTCGATTATAAGCCTTGTTTAACCACCTTTTTAAGAGTACTCCCTTTCGGTCCATACGCTCTCCGTGTAACGGCGGAACCCGTCGACTCCTACTGACATGCGCTTTCGGGTCGAAGCTCGGAAGTGATATTCCCTGAAACAAACCGGTGTCGGCTCTCACCTGCCCCGACTCTCTGTGACCTTTATTGCTTAGGTACTGTCTTCGTCATTGCTTTGCGGACATTATAAGACCCCCCGGACGGGGTGTCAAGGTTTCTTTATAAAAAGTGCAGCACCGAATCATCGATATCGGAAACTGTTCCAAAGCCCGTGAAACTCATGATGTACCGAAGTTCCCCGGCTACTTTGTCAAGATAATCCTTCACTCCCGTGGCTCCGCCTTTTTCAAGGGCCGGCAGCATGGCTCTTCCCACAGCCGCCGCATCCGCTCCGAGGGCAAGGGCTTTGAAAACATCGGCTCCCGTGGCAATACCGCAATCCACTATTATCTTAATATCACGGTCCTTAAGAGCTTCCTTTATCTTCGGAAGGATCATCATGGGAGGTACGGCATAGGGCATACGACCGTGATGGTGGCTGACTATAATGGCCTTGGCGCCAAGATCCGCACACTTCACGGCATCCGATACACTGAGTACCCCCTTTACCGTAAAGGGAAGTTTAGTCAGTTCCACATAGGAGCGGAGCATGTCGAAGGTCTGGACCGCCATCTCTTCCCCTACGCAGACATCCAGCCCCTTCTCTCCGAAGATATGATCTATGTCCATACCGATACCGAAGGCTCCCACGCTTTCCGCAAACTGCATCTGATCAAGGACCTTACCGTGATCCGCATAGGGCTTTACTATCCTCACGGTCTTTGCTCCGGTGTCGACTATCCTTTTAAACTGGTCGTTCTCCATCATGCCGCAGAAATTAAGGATATTACTTTCTTTGGCCGCCTGTGAATACTCCTCCAGCCCGTTATGCTCTCTTCCCTCATAATTCTTTAAATGGGAAAAAGCAGGTGTCATCACGGGTGAAGCAAATTTCTCCCCGAAGAACTCTATGGAGGTGTCCGCCACCACGGAATCGATGAGCCGCTCCTCGATGAGGATGGAATCCATATATTTCTCGGTTATGACATTAGAGTCAGACAGTCTTGTATAATCCATGGAGCTCCTCCTTTAGATAATCCATATATTTGAAATAATCCTCGTCTTTTTTAAGGTGTTCGAGGATCATGGGCATGTCAGGGTCGATTTCATTCATCCTCTCCACATAGTGCCTTATGGGAAACTCTCCCTGCCCGGGAGCGCATTCCTCGAGCCTTACGGTAAAGGTTTCGCCCAGGTGCACATCCTTTAAGTGACAGCTCTTGATGAGGGTGCCCAGCTTTTCTGCGCATTCATCCACGAATTCCTCGGCATTAAAGTACCTGTCAATGGAATTGATCATGTTGAATACATCCATATGCACCGCAAAACGGTCTCTGTCCACTTCCTCAATGAGTTTAAGATAATCATCCGGTCCCGTGGGGATCATCCAGGGCATGGGCTCAAGGGTAAAGAAAGTGTTCTTCACATTGGCCCTGTCGATTATCTCCCTTACCATCGAGACGGTTTCTTTTCGCGCTTCAGAAGAGAAGTTTTCTTTGTAGGCGCCGTCCCACACAGGCCCGAAGGCTCCCGCCACATTGACGCAGCACCTTGCTCCCACGTGGTCGGCAAGTCTACACTGCTCCACGCAGTAGTCCATGTTCTTTTTCCGTTCGGCAGGGTCCGGCGAAAGTGCATTGCGCCAGATCCCCACCTCCGCTATGGTAAGTCTGGCCCTGTCCGCTGCGGTCTTATATTCTTCTATCTTTGATTCCGGTTCATTACTCTGAACCGGAAACACTACGGCGGCACAGCCCAGTTTGACCTGATTTGCCGCCCATTCTTCCGCCGATGCATACCACAAGGGCGATGAAGTTCCAAGTCTCATAAAATTCCCCCTTTTTTGACCTGTCATACATTTTTAATTTTATTCCTTTTGCCCTGCCTGAGCAACGATTATATGCGGTTTTAAAAAGAAACAGTTTCTTGGGTTTTCCGTATAATTTGGTATAATAGTAATGTAACAAAACAGCATACCCATGTTATTCGGGGTAATTTTGAGTGAAATAATACAAAGGGGGTAAACATCATGAATATGCCGTTTGCATGCAGCATCATTTACGGAGGAATACTGGGGGGATGGATCTACATCGGAGGTGACGGTCTTAATTACAGGACCGGCAAGGTCACCGTCAGCGAGAATATACGAAATCTCAAGATCCCCTACGATGACATCAAAGAGATCACCTGGAAGACGGTGCTTTTCCCCGTTGCCACCGTATCCTTAAAAAACAACGAAGACTACAGATTTTTGATCTTTAATAAAAAAAGATTTGAAAAGAACCGGCTGAGGGTCATGCGGATCCGTGAGATGGAGGATATCCTGAACAGGGCAAAGGATCTTTTGAAAGACCCGCAGACCAATTCCGAAGCTCTTAAGGACTTTCAGCCCCGCATCAAGGCCTTGGAAGAATACTATATGAGCAGTCTCTGGAAAGAAGACTTTGCCGCCGACGAAGCCGGAAAGCTTCCGAAGGACTTAAAGCGCGGTGTCCTGTCCGAGGACGGAGTTTACGATATGCTCTCCCTTAACAAGGAGACCATGGAGAGTCTCGGATAGCATTTACAAGTTTCCCGGCGCATCAATGACATCTGTGTCGTTAAATTATTTAAACTTTTTTAAAAAAACTGTTGACCTTCCACCTTATGGAAGGTCTACGCTGTACCCATCAAGAGACCGAGAGGTGTCGAAATGAAGATCAACCAGGTAGAAGAACTGGCAGGCATTACCAAAAAGAACATACGCTTCTACGAAGAACAGGGTCTGCTTAATCCGGAGCGGAATCCCGAAAACGGATATCGGGAATACACCCTTAAGGACGTAGAGAATCTTCTTAAGGTAAAGCTGCTGCGAAAACTGGATGTCCCCATCGAGGAGATAAGAAAGATCAACGAAGGTTCCCTTTCTTTTTCCGAATGTATGAGCAGACAGTCCAGGCGGCTTAAAAAAGAAAAAGAAAACCTGTCAGTTACCATGGAACTTTGTGAGAAGCTTAAAAACGAAATAACGAACTACGATCAGATCAAGGCTTCCGACTACCTCGAAGAACTGAGTGAACTTGAAAAAGGAGGTGCAGTGTTCGTGGATCTTGAAAAGAAAGACGTTAAAGCCAGAACAATGACCGGAGCGATACTGGCAGGCAGCATTTTTACCCTGTTATCCGCCGCCGTAATAATCGGTATCTTGATCGCTGCGGCTCATGAACCCGTCCCGCCGGTAATACTGATTATATTTATCGGTTTCCCTGCAATAACCATTATACTTACCATCGCAGTAACTGTTCAAAGGATCAAAGAGATCCGGAAGGGAGAAGCATATGATGCTCGTAACTATTGATTCTATACCCGGAAAAAACATAGAGGTTCTGGGTGTTGTTAAAGGAACCATCGTTAATTCAAAGAACGTTGGAAGAGACCTGATGGCAGGTCTTAAGACCATCGTGGGCGGTGAGATCGTAGGATACACCGAAATGCTCAACGAAGCAAGACAGATCGCCACCAAGAGAATGGTGGACGAGGCCGAGAGTCTCGGTGCCGATGCGGTCGTGGGACTCAGGTACGGTTCTTCAACCGTCATGGCCAGTGCCGCTGAGATCGTTGCCTACGGAACCGCAGTTAAATTCGTATAACCCGCGGGAATTCAAAGGGGCCGGTCCCAGCAGGCCGGCCCATCATAAGGAGTATAAGTCATGGATATTTCAAGCATTTCTATTTCCGGAGCCACGGTAGCCTGTATTTCCGCCTCCATGGCCTTCTGTATACTGCTTCCCATTGCATTGATGATAATATGGGCAGTAAAAAGAAAAACCAGCCTGATCCCCGCCATCTTCGGAGCAGGTACTTTTCTTGTTTTCGCCATGATCCTTGAAACCATCCTGCACCAACTGATATTGGGGGCGATAGGTCAGGAAAAATTTATGGCCCTTCCCTTCTATGCCGTTTACGGCGGACTGGCCGCAGGTGTTTTCGAAGAGTGCGGACGCTACATTGTGATGCGTTTCCTCATGAAAAAGAAACTGGGCAAGAAAGAATCCGTTATGTTCGGTATCGGACACGGCGGTATTGAAAGTATCATAATGGTGGGCGTTACCTTCGCGGGTAATCTTTCCCTTATATCCATGCTGCAAAACGGCAGCATAAACGCAATCCTTGCCCCTTTGGACGAAGCCTCAAAAGCTCAGGTCATCGGGCAGCTGGCTGTCATAGGTTCTGCAGTTCCCGCAAGTTTCCTGATCGCAAGCTTAGAGCGGGTATTTGCCATCACTTTCCATATATGCGCATCTTACCTTGTATACAGAGCCGTTAAGTATTCAAAGCCCCTGCTCCTTGCAGCGGCGGTTTTACTCCATGCGGCAATGGACGGTATAACGGTAGTGATCTCAAGACTTACGAACTCCACGGTCCTGATAGAAGCCTTCATAGGCGTGTTTACCCTTGTTGTTGCAGTCTTCACCGTAATAGCCTATCGTAAGGAAAAAGAAACACAGGCCTCAGAACCCGCCTGAAAAGGTTATTTCTTAAATCGAATCCATCCGTGTAAAGCTGCGGCGCAGGAAACTGCGCCGCATGTTGCTATGAACACCCAGGAAAGAATACAGTTATCCCAGTTTCCGCCCTTTGTAAGAAGCGGGAATCCCGCCACCGCAACGCTTGTACCCACATAGGTAAGGGAGTTGATGATGCCGCTCATGGTGGCCACCAGCCCGTACTTTTCAAACTTCGCCGGCACCACGCATACCAGGAAGAAATTGATGGCATGCATGCATCCTACAATGAGGGCCGCCAGTGCTACCGTAAGGTATTGATTACCCGTATACACAAATCGGAGTGCACCGCAAAGAACTATTGCGGCGATGAACACCCAAAGAGCTCCCTTTACTTCTTCTTTGACCCATCTGTTGGCGCATATCCCCACCAGCTTCATGCTGATAACACCGATTACGGGAATCATAACGGCATAGAGAATTGCGTAGTTGCTGGGAATCTTAAAGGTATTGCGAAGCAGGGTGGGTACCCAGTCCGTTATGCCGTCTCTGAGCGCCCCCTGGGCGATTATTGCAAGTGCTATAAACACAAAACCCGAACCTAGCAGTGCTTTTGCCGTCAGTTTCGGTTTCTCACTCAGATCGCCGCCATCTTTGCTCCCGGCAAGACCCTTGTCGGTTTCTCTGCCTATCCTTGCAAATCCCACTATCCAGATGATCAGGATCACTTCGGTTATGGCTGCCGAGGAAAAGAAAGTCAGCTTCCAGGAATCAAAGACCCTGAGCCATAAAAGAGATGAAGAAAGATATATGAAGATGGTTCCGCCGATTCCCGCCACATTGACATTAGCCGCCACCGTATTGTATTTCTTTGGATCCAGCATCCCCGCCATTATCCTTACCATGGGAGGCCAAAGCATGCTCTGTGCAAAGCCGTTTACGAACCACACCGCGAATCTGAGCGTCCCGGGTGTAAAGGGCATCAGTATGTTGCATACCATGGTTACAAAAAGTCCACACATGATAAGTCGCTGGGGTTTGAACCTGTCTCCCAGTATTCCGCTGATTATCTGTCCCACACCGTAGGAAATAACTCCGCAGGTCTCCACAAGCCCCGCTGCTCCGGCATTTATACTCTCCGACGAAATGATGGCATCCATCACTATTGAATAATCTTTTCTCGTTAAGTAGCTGGCAAAGTATATCAGGGGACAAAGAAACCCTAAGAGCTTTACCGCCGATGCCGCAGTCTCTTTTATTTCCGTATGATTTTCTTTTTCCATTATTTCACCCCATTGTTGCAGATATGCACTTATCATCCGTTCACGAGGGTATTCTACATCTGTTTTTAACACGTGTAAAGCGAATGTTTAAAAAAAATTAATTTGACCGCATCCCGTTCCCGTGCTTATCCTTGACTTATGATCCGCGATCGGATCAGTAAGGAGGTTACAGCATGTACGTTGCCAATGAAAAGAGATACGAAACCATGAAGTATAACCGTTGCGGAAACTCGGGGCTCAAGCTTTCCGCCGTTTCCCTGGGGCTGTGGCACAACTTCGGTGACACCGGAGTGTACTCCAACATGGAGGAAATGTGCTTCACCGCTTTCGATAACGGTATCACCCATTTTGATCTTGCCAACAACTACGGCCCCAAGGACGGAAGTGCCGAAGCAAACTTCGGCCGCATCCTCAAAGAACACTTCGGAGCCTACAGAGATGAACTGGTGATCGCCACCAAGGCAGGCTACTACATGTGGCCCGGCCCTTACGGTGACTGGGGCAGCCGCAAGTACCTTATCGCCAGCCTCGATCAGTCCTTAAAGCGTCTGGGACTGGATTACGTGGATATCTTCTATCATCACCGTCCCGATCCCGAAACACCTCTGGAGGAGACCATGGGAGCTTTGGCTCAGATCGTAAATTCCGGCAAGGCTCTGTATGTGGGCCTTTCAAACTACGACGGAGCCACACTTGAAAGAGCCACAAAGATCCTTGATGAGCTTAAGGTACCCTTTATAATCAACCAGAACAGATACAATATCCTGGACCGTACCATAGAGAATAACGGTCTTAAGTCCACGGCCGAACGCCTCGGAAAGGGCATCATCTGCTTCTCACCCCTGGCACAGGGCATGCTTTCCGACAGATATTTTAACGGCATCCCCGCCGACAGCAGAGTCCGCACCGATGGAAGATTCCTTAAAGAAGGCCAGATCTCGGAGGAGCTTCTCAACAATCTTAAGAAGCTTAACGACATCGCCGCAAACCGCGGTCAGACCCTTGCGGAAATGGCCCTAGCATGGAACTTAAAGGACAGTGCAGTTACCTCCGTTATCATCGGAGCTTCCAGACCTTCCCAGATCCTTGATAACATCAAGGCCATAGAGAACACCGAATTCTCTGCCAAAGAACTGAAGGCTATAGACGAACTTTCCATCAAGAAATAAGCCCTCTCACAAACCCGTAAAAAATCTTTGCACGGACCTGTGCATACAAAAACCCGATGACCGTAACAGGTCACCGGGTTTCTTTTTTTAAAGCGAAAGGAATTGCTCCAATAACTTGGTGATACGCGTTGCCTCTTCATTGTCCGAAGCCTCGCAGAAAATACGAAGCAGCGGCTCCGTTCCCGAAAATCTGGCCACAACCCAGCTTCCGTTCTTAAAGTACACTTTGCATCCGTCCATGTAGGAGACTCTGTCGACCTCGATACCAAAATCCGGAAGCCGCCTTTCCTCCATGAGTATCTTTCGTATGGTTTCTTTTTTATCCGGACTGAATCTGTAGTTGTTTTCGGTCATGCAGATCTTTCCGCATTCTTTTTCAATATCTTCGTAGATTTCCGAAATCTTCTTTCCGGTCACCGCGATCATCTCAACAAGCAGTGCTGCGGCGTAAACTCCGTCCTTGCCCTTGATGTGTCCGCGGACCGTAAGGCCGCCGGAAGACTCACCGCCGATAACCGCATCGGTCTCGTTCATCTTGGCGGAGATATACTTAAATCCTACCGGAACCTCATAGCATTTCTCACCGAATTTCTCCGCCAGACGATCAAGGGCATGGGTGGTGGCTATGTTCCTGACCACGGGGCCGTGCCAGCCCTTGAACTTAACAAGATAGTAGTACAAAAGCACAAGGATATCGTTGGGATGAAGAAAACGTCCCTTGTCATCGATCACACCTATCCTGTCCGCATCACCATCGGTGGCAAGCCCTATATCGCTCCCTGTATCGAGAACCTTGTTCTGAAGGTCTCTTAAGGTATCTGCGCTGGGTGCGGGAAGCTTTCTTCCGAACAGGGTGTCATGGTTGTCATGGATCTTGATAACCTCGCAGCGTGAGGTATACAAAATAGTTGAAAGCGAAGCCTCCGAAACACCGAAAAGAGGATCGATGCAGACCTTGAGACGCGCCTCCTTAATGGCTTCCACATTGATGGCCGCCAGTATATTGTCGAGGTATTCGTTGAGGGGATATATCTCTTTGATGAGACCGTTCTTTATCCCCTCCTCATAAGGCATGTCCCATACCTCTTCCGGGGGAGTCTCTGCAATGTATCTTTCTATCTCAGAGGTCTGTACCTCGTCCGCATCCCGGCCCCCTTCCGTAAACACTTTGATACCGTTGTACAAAGAAGGATTGTGGCTTGCGGTTATCATCATGCCGTAGGGAAATCCGTGTTTCATGACATAAAACATGATAAGGGGCGTGGGCGAGGATTTGTTCACCAGATAGGTCTTTATACCCTCTTTGGCAAAAACCATTGCACACCACTGCATGGCCTCTTTGGAAAGAAACCGTCTGTCATAACCTATAACCATTCCCCGATCTTCAACGCCTTCCGCTTTCATCTTCCTGCACATGGCCTTGGCCAGCAGCTGTATGTTGCTTTTTATGAACTCATCACCGATGACCGCACGCCATCCGCCTGTTCCGAATTTAATCATCTGTAATCCCTTTCTTTTTAGGCTTATGCTGTTTTACACCCTGCCGATCAGTCGGCATTCTCCACGATAATTTTGGAAATTGCTGCGTAATGGTCCGAAAAATGAGGCTCCGTGATCACGTCAGACTCTAACGCCTTCACATTACCAACGGTCCCGAACACAAAGTCAATGATCTTCCCCGGCTTTTCCTCCGGCTTATAATCGCCCAGAGTCCATATAAAGGTAGGCAGGGGATTCATCTTTGCAGCTTTGTATTTGGTGTCAAAGAAACCGTTCTCAGGGTTTGCAAGAAATCTGTAGGCCTCCGTATCTTCCTCGCAGTTAAAGTCCCCGGTCACGATAACAGGGGCTCCTCCGAATCTCTTAGCCAGTTCCTTTCCTTTTTCCGTGGTAAGTTTCGAGCACAAAGCATTGGTATAGTCATCACTCTTGTGATCGAAGTGAACGTTCATATGGATGTAAGTGATCCCTGTTTCTTTTTCCTTAAATACCCCATAAGAAAATACCCTGTCGTATTTCATGGCATCATGGCCCGGGATCTCAAATCTTGAAGGAACATCGGGGGTGGTGGAATACCACCAGCCGCCGTCATCGATACATTCAAAACGATCCTTTCGGTACATGATGGCCACATACTCTCCGCTTCCGCTTCGAAGCGGCCCCTCCCCGGGCTTATAGGAACGTCTCGTGCCCGTCACTCCGAAAACTTCGGAGGAATTGCAGAACTCAACAATATAATCAAGCCATTCCTGAGTTACCTCGCAAAGCCCGGCGGAATCCGGGTTATTGTCCTCCATCATTTTCCTGAACAGTTCACCCCTGTCCATGTTCATTTCTGTATAAACAATGGGAAATCTGGTGGTGGTCAGCAGATTTGAACTGATGACCGATATATTTGCAGAACGCATAAAACACCTCCGTAACCGTTCTTCCGACATCCGTCTCTAACCCTATTTTGTCCCGGAAGGCGCTGATTTCAATCGTCATTTTCTGTCAAAAAGGCCGTGTGCAAAAAACGACAATCTCTGCACACGGCCTTAAACCGCTTAAACTCTCTTCATTTTTATGACCATTGCTTCATAGGGTGAAAGCTTAAGACCCTTTTCCGGAAGCTTGCCCACACGGCCCGTGACACGCTTGTCAGGGTAGTTGGTAAGCAGCATTTTAGCGGAATGTCCGGCAAAGCCCTTGGGAAGCATAAAGGTTATGGGCTGTCCGGTAAAGGAACAGATCACAAAACAGGAGGTCCTTCCCTTTCTTCGCTCATACATATACACAAAGGGGTTGTCATGGGCATATTCCCTGTAATCGCCGTACAAAAGCACGGAATTGCCTTCCCTTAACTTTACGCACCTTCGATAGTAATTGAGGATACTGTTTTCATCCTTTTCTTCCGCTGCCACGTTGATGGTCTTATAGTTTGGATTAACAAAGAACCAGGGCTTTGCGGAAGAAAAGCCCGCATTCTCCGAATCGTCCCACTGTACCGGAGTTCTGGCGGAATCACGGCTGGAAAGGTGGATCCTGCGAAGTCTCTGCTCCACCGTATCCTTTAAATGATACTTGTGATAGTTGTTTATCGTTGAAACATCCACATAGTCATCAATGGACTTAAGGCGGATGTTGGTCATGCCGATCTCCTGTCCCTGATAGATAAATGGTGTTCCCTTTAAGAACATGTAGGCCGTTGCAAGAGCAGTGCCGCTCTCACGATGGAATTTCTCGCTTCCGTATCTGCTTATGATACGGGGGTGATCGTGATTTTCAAGATACAGGGAATTCCAGGCCTTGTCCGCCAGCTTATACTGCCAGCGGGAAAGGGCCTTTTTAAACCTGATGAGTTTGAAGGGTCTGTGATAATACTCGGTAAACAGACAGTCCGCCATCATGTGATCAAAAGAAAACATCATGTCCATGGACTTGGTATCGCCGCTTAAATACTTGAGGGCGTTATTGACCGTGGTCATGGGGCCTTCACCGATCTGGACCGCACCGTATTCGTCGCAGACCTTTCTGAATTCCGCAAGGTACTCGTGAATGTGAGGACCGTCCTTGTAATTGTGCATGCTGCCTATTATGGGTAAGAAACCTATTCCGTTGGGAAGTCCTTCTTTTTTCGATATAAAGTTTATAACATCCTCCCGGAAACCGTCCACGCCCATGGAAAGCCAAAAACGGAGGACCTTCTTTACTTCCTCTCTGACTGCCGGGTTATCCATGTTAAGATCCGGCTGTTTCTTTGCAAAAAGATGAAGGTAATACTGGCCCCTTACGGGATCGTACTCCCAGGCTTTGCCTTCGAAAATGGAATCCCAGTTGTTTGGTTCGTCACGCCAGATATAGTAATCCTTGTAAGGGTTGTCATCGCCGCCCTTCCGGCTCTCCAAAAACCAGGGATGCTCATCGGAGGTGTGATTGATCACAAGATCCATGATGACCTTCATGCCAAGCTCGTGAGCACGGTTCAATACCTTCTTGAACTGATCCAGGTCACCGTAGTCGGGATGGATGTTGCAGTAATCCGAAATATCATAGCCGAAATCCGCATTGGGCGAAGGATACAAAGGATTAAACCAGATGGCCGTTACCCCGAGGCTCTTAACGTATTCCAGCTTATCGTAAACTCCGTAAAGATCACCGATACCGTCCCCGTTACCGTCCGCAAAGCTCCTGACCCAAATCTGATAGAAAACCGCTTCCTTGTACCACTCTCTTGCTTCTTTCTTCACTGCCATAACTGCCCCTCCATATAGTCTTTGGCTGCTTCGATCTCCTGCTGCAGGTGTTTGTATATGTTTCTGGGTACATCTCCGAGTTTCTTAAAGCCCTCTGCCATATCGGCTGCTGCCGCGATGAGATAATCCGCGGGGTCCTTCTTTCGCTTCAGGTATTCTCCCGAAGCCGCCAGTTCCCTGATCTCGCCGTACCGCTCATAGGCAAGCTTCACCGCATCGTCCCAGGAGATATAGATCTCCCTCATGGCACAGTCTCCCACGGCTGCAACCTTATCCATGTCTTTGCAGATCTCTTTAAGAAGGGCCGCCATGGATCCGGCAGTTTCCTCGATTAGATATCCGTTTCGCCCATGGGTGATACCTTCGGCCGCACAGGAGCCTTTGATCAGCACCGATGCAAGACCGCAGGCTGCAGCCTCACGCACCACGATACCGTTGGTATCGTATGTGGAGGGAAAAAGAAAAAGATCCGCCCTTGTATTTACGGCTCTCAAAACCTCTCTGTCCCTGATGGGGCCCGTAAAGATCACCCTGTCATCAAGGAGGAGATTGGAAACCGTTTCTTTGAGTTCCGGCTCATCGGGGCCGGAACCCACAACCAGCATCCTGAAATCAAGACCTGTTTCTTTAAGTATCTTCAAAGCATCGAAAATAAGTGGAAGACCCTTGTACTTAACTAAGCGCCCCACAAACAGGAACACAGGAACATCGGCGGGAAGATCGTAGGCGCCGGTGGCTGCCGCAACCGCTTCGGGTGAAGCCTTGCCCCGGGCAAAATCCACGCCGTTTGGCATGACACGGTAGTCTCCTTCAAAGCCGAGACTCTTAAGGTTCTCCCCTGCGCCCTCGGAAACCGTCCAGACTTCGTCGCAGGCAGAGATATTGCCTACCATGGCACGAATGGTTTCTTTTTTCAGAAAACCGTCTCCCACGGCACGGGTTATATCTATGTCGAATTTGGTGTGATAGGTGAAGATGACCGGCGCGCCCGTCTCATGCTGTAAGATACGCGCCATAAGAGTGGAGGATGCCGGACAGTGGGTGTGAATGATGTCCGGACCAAACTCCGCGATCTCGTCGATTTCCCGAATGGAAAGAGAATTGCCCGCACGATACCCGTCGATGATCCTTGTGGTATCGATGCTTGGGTAAGCCACAACTTTGTAGGGATACCCGGAATAGTCCGCATCGGGATATTTCGGTGTCCCTACAATGACATCGGCTTCATGATTTTGTGTGAGTGCCCGTCCGTAGTTTAGGACCACGTTGGCCACTCCGTCTATAACAGGCGGAAAAGAATCGTTAAGCAGGCAGATATTCATGGTAATTCCTCCGCGCATATGTATTGAAGAAATCCTCACTACACTTCGGATTTCTCTGAACTAACCGCGCCAAGCGTCGCGCGGACCGACTGTCAAGTTTCTCCGAAACTTGACGTCTCCTTAGCTGCAAGCTGGGTCTCGTGCATCTTAAAGAAGTCGACCCTGGGCTCAAGGAACTTAAACGTATGGTTTGCGGGATCTTCCATCAGGTCTGTAAGGGTTGAGAAGATGTAGTCCCAGTTGTAGATCCGTTCGTCCACATTGAGGTATTCGCGGATCTTCTCGCAGCCGGTAGGAGCGATGGGGTGTAACAAAGCTGTGGCAACCCTGATGCCGTAGAAAGCATCCGCAAGAACCTGAGCCTTCAATTCCATATCACCGTTGGCATCGGCGGTACGAAGATTATTGACAAGGTTCTTGTTCATGTTCCTGATAAGTGTGTCAAGAACGTAGGTGATCTTGTGGAACTGGTGATCGTACATGTTCTGCTCGTAGGTGATGATGGTTTCTTTGTCCTCGTCAAGTACGCTCTGAGAAACAGGCACATTGGGGAGCTTTCCGTCAAAGTCCTTCTGCAGGGTGTAGAAGCAGGTCCTGATGATCTTGTTAAATACGTTGGTCAGAAGATTTCCGTCCTTAAGAACGGGATCCGCGCCGTTTCTCTCTTCCTCGGGAAGGTAGACCTGAGGATCGAAGCTTACGCTCTTGTTGGCAAGACCCAGACTTAAGAAATGCATGCGCATCTGCTCGGCGGTGTAGAACTCAAGAAGGTCCTTGGCCATGGGAGGCTTGATGGAACCTGAGCTTGATGCTTTCTTATTCATGAACAGGATGTGGTTGTTGGGTACCAGGAAGGTCTTTTTAAGGCCCAGGGTTTCCCACATGGCCTGCTGGGCAATGCCGTAGAAAGAAATGTTATCCTGTCCGATGAACTGATAAACGGTAGCGTCCTCGGAATTCCAGTATTTCTTCCATTCATCCTTATCGGCACCCTTGCTCTCAAGATAGGTCCTGGTAAAGGAAATGGGTGCCCACAAAGATTCGGGCCATACCCAGAAGGTCAGATCCTTAAGCCCTTCTTTTTCCGGGAAAGGAACACCCCATTCAATATTGCCGGAAAGGCGGAAAGGAACCAGTGTCTTACCGGTACGATAGTTGATGTCCATGCCCTCAAGAACCTTTCTTGCGGCATCTCTGTCGTCAAGGTTCTTAAACACGAAGGTGTAGGAGTTTTTGTTATCATCCAGCATTTCGTGATCGGGGAACTTGGCACGGAGTGCGTCAAGATCCTCCACGAATTTCTTCTGAACATAGATATAAGGAGGCTTTAAAAATTCCTCGATGGTGGTAAGCATGTATTTGCGGGCATTGCTGTTGGCACGAAGGTCGTCAACATAGGCCTGAATCATGGGAATGCAGTCCTCAAGTTTGTAGTACCAGTTGGTAACGTCCACAAGTTCGGGAGTAAGACCCGACAGTGTGCTGTGAGGATCGATAAGTTCGGTAGGCATGTACTGATGTCCCAGATCGCACTCGTCGGCATAAGCCTTCTCCGACTGGCATCCCTGAATGGGGCACTTACCGATGACCTGACGTCCGTTAAGAAGGCACTTGAACTTGGGATCGAAAAACTGGGGAGTGCTCAGCTTTTCAAGGGTACCTTTCTCATAAAGTCCTTCGAAGACTTCCGCAGAAACTTCCTTGTGGATCTCTCCGGCTCTTCCGAGAGCGGATGCTCCGAAAAGATTAAGGCTTATCTCGTACTTGTCGAGGGTGTCCTTCTGAGCCTCGTGGTTCTTGCGAACATAATCCTCGATGGAGCCTTCAAAGGTTCCCGCTTCCTTGGCCTTTCTGTAGCCTTCAAGGATAGGGGATCCGTAGCAGTCGGTACCGGAAACAAAGATAACGTTGTCAGCGCCGATACGGTCACGCAAAAATCTTGCAAAGGTATCCGCATGAACAAACACTCCGCCGATATGTCCGAAGTGAAGTTCCTTATTGCCGTAGGGCATGCCTGCGGTCACAACTGCGCGCTTGGGAAATACCGGGCGCATCTTGGGTTCTTTAACATATTCCATAAAATTACCTCATTGAAAAACTTTTATCCCTGCTATTTTATTGCTTTTTCTCGTGGTTTGCAATACGCCTTAATATAATCCGCTCGATTCTTATACCTGAGGCGAATATCTTAAGAGAAAGAAGGTGCTCTCCCTTTGAAATATCCGTCTTTGCAAGGGGTACGTATCTGAAGGCCTTCTCGCCTTCGTAGCGCCAGGGCTTGTCATTCCTCCATGCGGTGGGCAGGTTCTCTTCGTCAAGGCTTAAGGAAACTCTTGCTTCTTCCGAGGAATCGTACTTCATGAGCACGTAAACCAGGTATTCGCCGCCGGTGGCGTCGATCCTGTAATTAAGGGTCGGAGCATCCTCTTCATTCCAATGCATGCCACGGCCGCGAAAATACAGGGCAAGGTTTGTCCTGTCGTAAGTCACACCGGTGGAATACTCCCAGTCTCCGGTCTTGAAGGCATAATCCGTACCGTTATATGCCCCAAAGGCGTCGATCACAATGTTGCCGGAATCCTCTGCATAAGGGGTAATCACTTCATTACCGTCCAGCGATGCCTTCCTTCCAAGGCCCATGAGACTATAGTCAGCACAGTTAAGCCTGCCGTCCGGCATAAAAAGTTCTTTTTCCGAAGTGTCTCTTACATAGTCTTTGGAATCCGTGGCATCACTTACATTGCGGCCGTCCACAAAGGACCCAAGGGGGATGACAAATTCGGTGCGACAGCCTGCATAACCGCAGTTTTTCGCCTCTGAAAGATACTCTTCACCGGGAAGATCTTCCGAAGCATAGTCGTAGGTATCGGGGCAAAGGGCACCCAGATTATCCTTAAGAAGGCTTCCGTAATAAAATACGACTTTGTAAAAAGCAAAGTATCGACTTCCGCCGGCGATCCTCACGGTGTGCCTGCCGGGTGCGGGCGTTCCCAGACTGACTGACAGCCTGTCCACGTTGTCAAGAACGTTCTCCGCCCAGTTTCCCCGCCACTCGTCGTTGGATTCGCTTACGATTCGGGTCAGTTTTCCACCGTCTAAGTAAATATCCGCCGAGATTTCCCCCACGGAATTAAGGGAAGGATATCTGTGGATCTGAAGTATGACTTCGGAACCGTCGGAGGTAAAGTCGTATTCGGCGCTTCCGCCCTCGGATATTTCAAGAAGATCGATACAGCCCCGGCCAAGATCCTTGATAACACGGCAGTTTTCTGTCTTGCCCTCCGTTGCGGCCAAAGCTTCGGCCCTTCCCTTCGGTCCGTCCTGATGATCCGGTTCCCCGGGGTCTTCCGTAAGAGGCAGTACGCTTGCGGGATGCATGGCGGCCCTGGGCGGCGGGAAGTCCTCGGGAGTCAGGATACCGTCCCACTTTCCGTCCTTTAATATGGTGTTATAGTAGGTGAGCATATCTCTTCTGAGATCCTCAAAGCCCTTTGAAAGCTCCGCATATCTGCGGCCTGCCGCAAACCTGCCCTTTTTGTTGCAAAGGTCGCTGCGATCTGCAAAATAATACATGGCGGCCGTATAGTACGCCGCATGGATCTTCATGAGCACAAGTTCAAAGAAGGCATCCCTTTCATCGGCAGGAAGCGACTTTGCGAGGGTATTGCCCTCATCAAACAATTCTTTAAGGGTATTCAGTCTGATAGCGGCTTCATTGTGAAGTACGTCCTGGGTAAAGACGTCTTCTTCCATCATCTCAACCTTGCGGGTGTTGGAGACCCGTGCATATCTGTTTAAAAGTTTTGCGGTCTTTCTTCCGATACCGCCGGAAAAATTTCTGTCTATCCAGTCTGCAAGATAATCCTCGGGATCGTTGACCTTGGCGTTCTTTTTCCCGTAATCCCAGCCCAGGCGCAGGAAAAACTCCATCTCCTGCTCCAAAGGTTTCAGAGCGCCCATATTGCAGACCCAGAGTTTGCGGATGCCGTTCTCATATGCTTTGTCCATTTCGTACTTGGTCTGGGCTATCGGGTAGCTGGAAATAAAGAGGTAATGCCGCATTGTAGGGGCCCAATAGGAATTATGATAATAGATGCCGTGGCCTCCCGGGCGTTTCTGCTCCTCGGGGGAAGGATATCTTCGCACATAACCGTAGTTATCGTTGGTCCAGATAAGGGTCACATCCTCCGGAACCTTGAGGCCGCGATCGTAAAGGGTCATGACCTCCTTGTATGGCACAAAGGTGGTGAAGGGCTCGGTGCCGGTAACCTCTTTGAGTATGTCCTTCTGGTCGTTAATGACCTGCTCCAGAAGCTTGACCTTTTTATCCTTAAGTTCCTCCTCGGAATCGGCGGTTAGTCCCTCGGTGACGAAGCCCGAGTCGTGGATACCCCTCATGCCCAGCGTATAGGAAACTTCAAAATCCTTATTCTGTTCTGCAGACTCACGCCAGTATTCCTTGAGGATCTCACGGTTCTTTCCCCCAAAGGAATAATCGTACTTTGCATCGGTGTAGCCCTTTCTCCTAGTCCAGGGCTCCCACTCTCTGTAATTGGAACGCATGAGCATGTCGCAGTGAGAGGTGCCCACCACGATTCCCATACGGTTTGCAAGATCGCCGTTTTCTTTGTTCAGATTAAAGGAATTAACGTGCATGGCGGGCCAGATATAATTGCCCTTGAGCCTGAGTATCAGTTCAAAGATCTTTTCGTAGGTATTGACACCGATGGTAGGCTCCTGCATGTGAAGCCTGGCCCATTTGTCCAGTTCTTCCTCATCGTTGATGAAGATGCCACGGTAGGGGATGGTTGGTTCATCGGAAAAAGCATAATCTTCCGGGAGCATGAACACTTCGCTCCGCTTTACGGGCACATCGGCAAAGTAATACCAGGGTGAAACGCCCAGCATCTCGCTGAGAGTATAGATCCCGTACACCGTGCCTCGGCGGCTTCGGCCCATCACGTGAAGGTTGCCGTTTTCGACACACAGGGAAAGCCCCTCCCCGGAATTGCCGGTGGTCTGAATGAAGATGGAGTGAGCCTTGCCCGCTTCCGTATATCCCCCCGCTTCCCCGGGACAAACAATCTCCGCCTCAGCCTCCAGAGTCTTTTTGAGATCCTTCACAAGATTTCCGGCTGCGATCTTCACCGCTTCGGACTCGTTCTTCCCAAGATAAATGTTGACCTTTTCGTTCTTTTTGATAATGAAATCCATATCTGTACCCTCAGAATAAATGACCGGACCATGTATGAACATTTTATCATAAATGCATCTAAGAAGGGGATTTTATACTTATTTAATTGCTTTGATCGCGGTTAGTGTTGTATAACCATATTAGACAGATAGGAGTATTATATGAAAAAATACGACATTACCGGCATGAGCTGTGCTGCCTGCAGCGCAAGAGTCGAAAAGGCCGTTTCCGGAGTTCCGGGAGTGACCTCCTGCAGTGTGAGCCTCCTTACCAATTCCATGGGAGTTGAAGGCACCGCAGACCCGAATGCCATAATAAAAGCCGTTACCGATGCAGGGTACGGCGCAAGCCCCGCAGGGGGATCCGCAAAGAATGAAGCCCCCGCCGATAAACTGACCCTGGAAAACGAACGGGAGCAATCGCTCCTTAAACACAGGCTCATTCTTTCGGTTGTGTTTCTTCTTGTGCTCATGTACTTTTCCATGGGGCACATGATGTGGAACTTCCCCGCTCCCAAGGTCTTTGACAATCCCGTTTTTCTCGGGATCTTCGAGATGCTTCTGTCGGGACTTATACTGATCATCAACTCCGCTTTCTTTACAAGCGGCTTCAAGAGTCTTTTTAAGGGCGGCCCCAACATGAACACCCTGGTGGCTCTTGGCTCTTCGGTAGCCTTCGGTTTCTCTCTGGTGGAGCTTTTCCTGATGGCGGATGCCCTTTGGACCGGCGACCACATGCGGGCCATGGAACTTGGGGACAACCTGTACTTTGAATCCGCCGCCATGATCCCTACACTGATCACGGTGGGTAAACTGCTGGAGGCAATCTCCAAGGGCCGCACCACCGATGCTTTGAAGGGTCTCATGAAACTTACTCCCAAGACCGCAACGGTACTGCGAAACGGCTCGGAACTTACCATACCCGCGGCTGAAGTTGTTGTGGATGACATCTTCCTTGTCCGTCCCGGCGAGAGCATTCCCGTGGACGGCGTTATAATCGAGGGTTCCACCGGTATTGACGAATCGGCTCTTACGGGAGAGAGCATTCCTGCGGAAAAAGAAGCGGGATCCAATGTTTACGCTGCCACCATCAACCGTACCGGCTTCATTAAATGCCGTGCCCTTAAGGTTGGCGAGGACACTACCCTTGCAGGCATTATCCGCATCATGAGCGATGCCGCAGCCACCAAGGCGCCTCTTGCCCGTATTGCGGATAAGGTTTCCGCCATATTTGTTCCTTCAGTCATGGCCATCGCTCTCGTTACCTTCGTAGCATGGCTCCTGCTTGGCAAAGGCATCAGTTTTTCCGTTGCCAGAGCCATTACCGTTCTTGTTATCAGCTGCCCCTGTGCTCTGGGTCTTGCCACTCCCGTAGCCGTAATGGTTGGAAGCGGTGTGGGTGCAAAACACGGCATTCTCTATAAGACCGCCGCAAGCCTTGAGTCCCTTGGGCGATCTGAGATCGTTGTACTTGATAAGACCGGCACCATCACAACCGGCGCTCCCGTTGTCACGGATATGATCCCCCACGCAGGAATGTCGGAAAAAGAACTTTTAAGTCTTGCCGCCTCGCTGGAAGCAAAGAGCGAGCACCCTCTGGCAGGTGCCGTTACAGACAGGGCCGCAGAACTTGGAATCACCCTTCGTGACGTTACGGATTTTTCCGCCATACCGGGGCTCGGACTTACCGGTACCCTTGCAGGCAATCGTATATTCGGCGGAAACCTTAAATATATTTCAGAAAAAGCAACCCTGTCCCCTTCGGACATAACCTCCATAGACAGGCTGTCTTCCGAGGGCAAGACACCCCTTCTTTTTGCTGAAAACGGAACCTTTGCGGGAATAATCGCAGTTCGCGACAACGTTAAGAATGATTCGGTCGCGGCCATCAGAGAATTAAAGGAACTTGGTCTTAAGACCGTAATGCTGACGGGAGACAATGAGCGCACCGCCCGTGCCATAGGCCTTGAATCCGGTGTGGACGAGATCAACGCAGGTGTGCTTCCCGATGAGAAAAATGCCCATATAGAAAAGCTTAAACAAAAGGGAAAGACAGTCATGGTGGGAGACGGTATCAACGATGCCCCCGCCCTTGTCAGTGCGGATACCGGAATCGCCATCGGCGCCGGTGCGGATATCGCCATCGATGCTGCAGATATCGTGGTGGTAAAGTCAAGGCTAACAGACGTGACCGCAGCCATAAGACTCAGCCGCGCCACCATCAGGAACATACACGAGAACCTGTTTTGGGCGTTCTTTTACAATCTGATCTGCATCCCCCTGGCCGCAGGCGTGTACGGCCTCACCATGAAGCCCATGTACGGAGCCCTGGCCATGAGCCTTTCAAGTTTCTGTGTGTGCATGAACGCTTTGAGACTGAATCTTGCGAAGATCTATACTTCGAGGGCCTCGGAAGCGGAAAAGTCTGCCGGTCCTGCTGCCCGGGCAGTTACGGTAGCCGCTGATACACGGAATGAGGACGGTTCAAAACAGATCATTGAAAACAAAGAAAAGGAGACTGCTGTTATGAAGAAAACCATGAAGATCGAAGGAATGATGTGCGGACACTGCGAAGCAAGAGTGCAGAAGACTTTGCTTGCCATTGACGGTGTTACCGAGGCTTTGGTAAGCCACGAAAAAGGCACCGCAGAGCTGACCCTTTCAAAAGAGGTAGCAAACGAAGTCCTGAAAGAAGCCGTTGAAGCTCAGGACTACAAAGTAACGGGGATCGATTGATCGATCCCCGTTTTCTTTTACTTATCCAAATATGACTGATCCTTGTCAGGATCCTTACCAAACATCTTGTTGTTCCACATGCTGAAATCATCGGGAGAAAAGAACTTAAAGTATATCCCGAGACATACGCCGCCGATGACGGCAAAGATTCCGATCCCCAGCAATACGTAAAGCATCTTAAGACCCCCTTTCAGGTACACCGTTGCTTTGGTCGGCACGGTTTTGTGTGAAGGTTTTTGCGCCCTGTATCTATACTGATTATAGCTTGAAAATACAGGAAATACAAGGTGGAGAGGATGGAGGTTCTGGCACTTCACCGAAGCTTCAACCGATACACCTCGCACTCATCCTCAATACCCTGATATTCAAAACCAAATTTCTTTGCGATCTTTTTGGTGACTTCCTGTTCGGGGTCACATTCTATCACTGCGTCTTTTCCGCTTTTGCGGGCCATTTCTATCATCATTTCCGTTAAGCGCGTAGCGTAGCCGCGGCCCCAGAATTCACGAAGGATAAGCCAACCGAGTTCCATGCTGTCTTCTTCATAGTCATGATAGATAACATAGCCGATAAAATCACCCTTTTCGTTTTCCGCAGTGTATATTAAGGGGTCTTCAGCGAGTCCGCAGTCTTTAAGGAACTCTTCCGTCTGCTCGCGACTATAAGGAGGCTCGATATACTTCATGGTCTCCTCGTCCGAAAGCAGTTTATAAAGGGGGTCTAGGTCCCGCTCTTCCATTTTCCTGATCTTTAAATTCACAGTTTTCACTCCCAAATAACGCGAAACGCCTGCAGAGTAATCTGCAGGCGCTAGTGATCTGTAACGTCTTTATGCTTCGGCAATAGCCTTCATGAGTTCATCGATATCGATGCCGTGAACCATGGCAGCCATTTCAAGGCTCTCGCCCTGAGCTGAAGGGCAGCCCAGACAATGCATACCTGCCTGCATGAGAATGGGTGCAATATCGGGATTAGCGCGTAAGATCTCGCCGATGGTCATTTCTTTGGTAATGTTTTCCATGATTGTTCTCCTTTACTTCATATGATTATAAGATCCTTCAAGCGTCAGTTGAATAACAACAAGAATATAATACCTCTTGCCCCTTTTTTCAAGCAAACACGGTATAAAATATTTATAAACCGACGCTCCGCCTACAGATCGATCTCCAGCTCCACGGGGCAGTGGTCGGATCCGAAGACCTCGTTGTGGATCTTTGCTTCTTTGATCCTGTCCTTGATATCATCGGACACGATAAAATAGTCTATACGCCATCCGGAGTTATTCTCTCTGGCGTGGAACCGGTAAGACCACCAAGAATACACATTGGCAAGGTCGGGATAAAGAAACCGAAATGAATCAACATACCCTGCCGCCAGAAGCTCCGTCATCTTTCCGCGCTCTTCATCGGTAAAGCCCGCATTCATGCGATTGGTCTTAGGGTTCTTTAAGTCTATCTCTTCGTGGGCAACATTGAGATCCCCGCAGAAGATCACGGGTTTCTTTGCCCTGAGGTCGTTAATATACTTAAGAAAATCCCGTTCCCAGGTCATACGGTAATCAAGGCGCTTAAGGCCGTCCTGGGAATTGGGGGTGTAGCAGGTGATAAAGAAAAACTTCTCATACTCAAGGGTGATGACTCTGCCTTCGTGGTCGTGCTCATCGACGCCGATGCCGTAAGTGACCTTCAAAGGCTCCTTCTTTGCAAAGATCGCCGTGCCGGAGTAGCCTTTCTTTTCCGCATAATTCCAGTATTGACTGTATCCGGGAAGGGGCAGATCGATCTGTCCCTCCTGGAGTTTGGTCTCCTGCAGGCAGAAAAGATCCGCATCAGCCTCGTTAAAATAGTCCATAAATCCCTTTTGCATGCAGGCTCTTAAGCCGTTGACATTCCAGGATATCATTCTCATAATTGTTACCTCATCCGATCCGCCGCGATCGGTCTTTACAGTTTATACGCGTTGACAGCTTCGATGACCCTGCAAACCTCATCATCGGTCATCTCGGGGAACAGCGGAAGAGTCACGCAGTGTTTTGCAAGAGACTCTGCATTGGGGCAGTCCCCTTCTTTGTACCCAAGATGGGCATAGGCTTTCTGAAGATGGCAGGGCACTGGATAATGTCTGTTGCACTCGATGTCCCTGTCCTTCATGTAAGAAACGAAACGTTCCGGGTCGCCATCCACCTTGATCTCAAAAAGATGGAACACGGGCTTGGTGTTTTCGGGGTGCCTCTGAAGAGTTACCAAAGGATTCACAATGCTCTCAATATACTTCCTGCCGATCTCGATACGGCGCCTTGTCCACTCGGGAAGATATTTAAGGGAAACCGAAAGCACGGCGCCCTGGATCCCCTCAAGTCTGTAATTATAGCCGATCATTTCGTGATAATAGCGGACATTGCAGCCCTGATTTTTCATAACATTGATATAGTCGTTGTATTCCTTTTTACTGCAGGCCACCGCACCGCCTTCGCCGAAGGCGTAGAGGTTTTTACCGGGGTAAAAAGAAAAACATCCAAGCTCCCCCAGTGTTCCAGTCATCTTTCCTTCGAATTCGGCGCCATGTGACTGGGCACAGTCCTCAACCACCCAGAGTCCGTGTCTGTCGGCAACTTCTTTTACCGCCGCAAAATCAAAGGGCTGTCCGTAAAGGTGGACCCCCAGGATACCCTTTGTACGCTCCGTGATGGCGGCTTCGATCTTCGTGGCGTCGATCTCCCAGGTATCGGGAGTACAGTCCACAAACACAGGGGTCGCTCCGGTGTAGGTCACTCCCCAGGCAGTGGCGATATAAGTGTTGGCGGGAACAATGACCTCGTCTCCTACCCCCACTCCGAGGGCTGCCAGTGCACAGTGAAGCGCGGAAGTTCCGTTATTCACTCCCTGCACATAGGGAACTCCCAGGAAATCCGCGAATTCTTTATCGAACTTATCGGCGAACCTGCCGCCGGAAAAAGCGGTCTCTTCACAGCAGGCCTTAATGGCACTGAGATATTCTTCTTCGTGCTTTTTGTAATCTCTGGTAAGGTCGATCCGTTTAAGCATTTGCTTTTGCTTCCTTTGCTTCTTTTCTGAATCTCTTTTTGAGCATAACCATTCTCTTTAGGTAGTTCTTTATGGTCTTTGGAACATTCACCGTGGTGTTGTAATCCTCCACCCACTCAACGGGCATGTCGATGATGGAAACACCGCTTCGCTCCGCACGGAGCAAAAGCTCCACGGTATAGAACCAGCCTCTGTCCTTGGAGCACTGCTTAACAAGAGTTTTGGCAGTTTCGGTCCTGATAAAGGTAAACCCGCAAAGGGCATCGGTAGCCTTCATTCCGAGATAATGCTTCAAAAGAAAAACAAGCCCCGCCGAAGTGATCTTTCGATACCACTTGCGCCCCCTGGTGTCAGAATCCTTGGAAAATCTGGAGCCGTTGACATACTGAAGCTTAGGGTCATTTTCAAAGAGTTCCACGGTCTTTGAAAGATACTTAAGATCCGTTGAAAGATCTATATCCATATATCCCACGATATCCGTGTCCGCAGCAAGAACGCCGGTCCTGAAGGCGATCCCCAGCCCTCGTTCTTCGATACGGGTATATGTGACCTCGGGATATTTTGCATCCAGCCGCTTCCCGATCTCAGGAGTGTCATCATCGGAACCGTTGTCAACGATCACTATCTTTACGGGGATCTCAATGTTCTTACGAACAAACTCCACACAGTTGTCGATCCCTTTTTCAAGTCTCAAATGTTCGTTTAAAACAGGAAAAAGAACGGTAAGGGTCATCTGTCATTTCCCACCTTTTCTATGGATGATACAAGATATTTCTGTCTCTTGAATACCATGTTCAGCATTGCGGACATGTACTTTAACACTATGGTCAGCATCAGGAATACTCCGAAGAAACCAAAGGACATAAAGCATATGATGGAGGTCCATCCTTCAATGGCGGCCTTGTTTACAAGATAGTCGTAAACCGCATAGGACACGAAAGCCACCGTTGCCAGCAAAAAGAACACGCTTATGACAGTGGAGATCCTCTCTAAGAAATTGGTGAAATAAATAAAGGAATCCATTGCCAGAGTGACTCTCTGGTGAGTCTTCCTGCCGGTTTTGTTTTTGTCGGTCTCCGTGTAGGGTATGCGCTTTGATTCAAGTCCGCAGTTTGCGTAAACGGCTTTTCTGTAGGGAATGTAGTCTCCCATGGACTTGATGCGGTTGATGGCTCTCCTTGAGATGAGACGGAAGGTTTCCGTTCCGATCTTGGCCCTGCCGCGGTTCGATCTGTTGTATATTCCGTAAAAGAGTTTTGAAAAGAGCTTTGACCCCGATGAGGGATAGGCGGACACAATGTCATAGCCCTCCACCAAAGCCTCGTATACATTGGTGATGACTCCGGGCTCATAATCGCAGACCGTAGTGTCAAATTCATACACGAAATCACCGATGGCAACGTCGCGGCCCGCATTCATGGAGGGCTCCAGACCCTGATATTTGCCCATATGGACCACAGAGACCATGCCGGTGGTGTTGTTCTTTTTGGTGTATTCACGGACCAGGTCTATGGTGTTGTCCGTGCAGGCGTCGTCAACACACACAAGCTCATAGTTTTCAAAATAGTTCTGCACCGTGGGGATTACCGCAGAAAGAAACTTTTCTATCTCCGCCCCGCAGTTATTCAGATATACCACAACAGATACAAATTTCTTTTCCATACCGTCTCCAATTTACTGACACAAATATTCGTCCAGATCATAAACCGTGTTGATCTTTCCGGAAAGAACGCTGATAAATACGGGATCCTTGCTCTGACCGCCTCCCGTGTGGACCCTAATGGCCGTGGGCCTTGAATCGTCCACCTCGGAACTTTTCAGTATGGGCTTCATGGAGAAGAGAGACTCTCTGTAACGATACTCATACTCGGACTTGAGATAACGGTTTGCGAGGGCCGACATATAAGGCCAGGCCCCGGCTGGTTTACGGGGACACAGGTTACAGTTTCCCAGAGCCCCCTTCTCGCAGAGGGAATCCTCCGTCTGACAGGAAAATGTGGGGGTGCTTTCGTAACTTGTATTATGAGGGGTGAAGGTAACGGAGGTGAGACTGTGGTATCCCGTCTTTCCGAAGGGCATTATGGAAAAGAAGGGGCCGTCCATGACCGTTATCCCGATATTCTTAAGTTTCTCCCCCGCATCGCAGAGGATGATCTCACAGAGTTCATACTTGATCCGGAACATTTCCTCCGGGCAGACCTTGGCGATGATCTCATTGACGGAAGCATAGGTGGCGTTAAGAAGAAAACCGGTCTCGATCCGATCCGCTCCCTCTGTCTCCACGCAGTAAACAGCGCCGTCACGGCGGATATCTCCAAGCTTTACGTTGTATCTTATCTCAATGCTCTTGATCTTTGCGATCTCATCCAGCAGATAGTCTCTCAAGATCATGGCATCGTAGGTATATTCTTCGGTAAGAAAGGCTCCGTCACACATGCCGGGCTTAAAATACTTCCCCACAGGGATCTCGTCGCATCTGATGCCCGCGGCCCTACAGAATCTCATGAACTGCTCCGCATCGGTCCAGCTGAACTTGGAAGAAGTGGCGTAGATCTGATCAAAGGAATCATGGATGCAAAAGCCGTAATCCTTGCAGAATCTGGTAAAGTACCCTGCGGATTTCATGGCGGTGGTAAGGCTTCTTGGATAGTGATATCCCATATGCACTCTTGCCTGATTCACATATGTGGCCCGGGTAAAAGGGGCACTTTCTTTTTCCAGGACACAGACGGACATCCCCCGCCGGCCGCAGTAAAGTGCCGCGTACAGTCCGTACAGTCCCGCTCCGATTATCACTCTGTCGTACTTTTGCATCGAAAACCTCGAATCTTTACCGATCCGTTAACGGACCGTCACTATATTGTATCATAAAATACAAGCTTTCAAACCCTTTCTTTTTTGCGGACAAAATCGTGAGAATGTATTGAAAAAAGAACATTACCATGCCTTGACCCTTGTATTTCCTTAATATATAATGTGTGTACACTGCAAAATTAATGATTCGATGGATTTTTCCGCCATCATCACTAATACTCATCACAATTTATTTCAGGAGGATTTCAAATGAGACCAGAATGGAAAGATTTTGTAGGCGGCAAGTGGGAAAATGAGATCAACGTACGTGATTTCATCCAGAAGAACTATCATCCCTACGACGGAGATGATTCCTTCCTT
>JAEEGL012882267.1_pt1 | contig 27058 bp, 22 predicted proteins | sample 9134231 | NCBI WGS metagenome assembly JAEEGL01 (sample SAMN16246548, study PRJNA631951) | gut metagenome | biome: gut microbiome; feature: rumen; material: fiber-attached | host: Bos | place: Iran: Karaj | collected 2018-10 | reverse complement strand
TCTTCTGTGAGGTGTATGACCTTGCTGCCTTTGTAATCCTGCCAGGTGAGTTTGGAAGCGTCAAAGAGCTTTCCGCTCAGATAATTGCCTGCTTTTCCCGCATCGAGATTTGAAAGGAATGAAGAGTTGCCTGAATCGAGTCCGTCGATCGGTCTTGCCGAGGTCCCTCCGAGGAATCCGGAAAGGATCGACGTGAGCGTCGATGATGACGATCCGGAGTTGCCGGAGATCAGATTGCCCATCAGCGAACTGAGAGGAGATGTGCTGCCTCCCGATGTTACCTGTCCCGCGACCTCCATGGAGGCGAAATCTTTTATGCAGTTTGCGTATTCGGAATCAATTCCGATCGCGTCATATGTCACAACGGCCTTGTCTACGTTCGAGAGCTTCTGATAAGGGAAATATATCGAAAGTCCGTATGAATTCGTCATGCTTGACGAGACTTTGTTGTATTTTACCGCGCTTAAAACGGCGTCAGCCAGCGCTTTGCCCTCTGCGGTTCCCATATTGTCAGCGAGGTTGACGAGGTCGACCTGGTCGATCTTGGAAGTTGAGAACTCTCTTGTAGCGCTTCTCGCAGCAGATACTTCCTGATATGAATCTGACTTGATCAGATTCGATGTGGAAGATCCGAACGAGCCGAGGAGGCCGGGCAGTGTTGAAGATAATTCCGCGAGGTCAACGAGCGAAAGAGTCGTCTTCGCGCTGCCGTATTTTTCAGCGCAGAAACTTGTGTATTCGTCGATGATCATTTTACCGAGTTCGAGAGTGGACATCGAAGGATCAGCGGAGAATGCGCTCACCCAGTTCGTATAATACCATCCTACTCCGGGCTCCGTTTCCTCTGACGCGATCATATAGTCGCCGTACAGAGAGAGCATCAAAGCCGTCTCTGCGGAAGCCATAAGGCACGCGTCAAAGCCTATGAAATCGAACTTGACTCCGCCGTTTTTCAGAGCCGTATTGATGCCTGTGAGAGACATACTGCCGGAATTCGGGAAGCGCTGATCGTATCCGAATCCCGAGACAGATCCGCCGCCGTGATCCCAGAATATCAGTTCATATCTGTTCGCGGTATAGTTCTTTGCGCAGTATTTTATGAATTCAGAGAGTGTAGCAGGATCCGTCATGGACTTGTTGCCCATATTGTCCTCAAGCCTCTTCAAGCCGGTCGAAGTGACTTTGTATATCTGGTTTTTACTGTTGCTGATGCCCGTAGTTTTCCATTCTGTGCAGCCGCCCGTGTAAACGATTATGTCGAGATCGTCCGTCAGCTTAGCTTTCGCCATTTCCGCAAGGTCTGAACTCGCCATCCCGCTCTTAGATTCGAGGTCCGTTCCGCACATATACACCATCATGGTGACTTTGTCTTTTCCGTTGCCTTTGATCGTCGTGTATTTTTCTCTCGCTCCGGACACCACGTTTTTGTTCAAAACGCCGAGGTTGCTCGATCTCTCCCATCCGCTCGACGATCCCGCCTGAGTCAAAGTGCTGACATACGACGTGTCGAGATTCGGAATAAGATTCGTTAAATTTGTCACATTTCCGAAGAGGCTTCCGAGCTTTCCGATAATGCCTTTTCCGCCGAATATTAAAACGGCTATTATAATGATGGCGACCACGATAATTATGCCTTTTTTGCCGCCGAGATTACTTAAAAGACCGCCGCCCGAACTTCTGTATCCGCCTCCGCCCGTGCTTCCCGTACCGCCCGAGAATCCTCCCGTGCTGCCGGAGCTGCCTGAGCTGTATCCGCCCGATCTGCCGCTGCTCGTGGGTCTGCCCGAGTATCCGCCCTGATGTCCTGCGGGACCTCCGCCGACACCCGAACCTCTCCTTGATACGCCCTTGCCCTGACCGCTTACATTTCTTTGTCTTCCGACAGGCCTGTTATCTGCCATAATCAATGCCTCCGATGGTAAAAAAATACATAAAAATAGTATAACAAATTGGGGATAATTGCAAGGGCTGCTCCGCCACGACACTTTTTCAAAACTGTCGCAAGCTCCAAAGGCTTCGCAACCCGCATTTTCGAAACTGTCGCAAGCTTCCAATTGTTTCTAAAATGCGGGTTGCTTCGCCAATAAAAAAAGGAAGATATATTAGCAGATATTCTCCGCAGGCCAAGAAGGCTTCGCCAAAGTAAGATTGGAAGAATAATTCCAACTGTTTCGACAAAGTGTGTGCTGCGTGAAACTCTCTTTCGAAACGGTCGACAGGCTTCGTCACGACACTTTTTCGAAACTGTCGACAAGCTCCAATTGTTTCGAAAAAATGTGTGACTACGCCAATTTAGTAGTGGATGACTGATTCGAATTGTTTCGAAAGCAGAGTTCACTTCGCTAATTGTTCTTTTATGTTTCGAAAAAGTGTGTGGCTCCGCCAAAAAAAGGGAATTGGGATTGAAAAGATAAGGGCTACGCCGCAATAGTACGTTGCGAAGCTTAGGCGTTTTTGAAACAATTGGAGCTTGTCGACAGGCTTCGTCACAACAAATTTTCAAAACTGTCGCAAGCTTCCAATTGTTTTGAAAATTTGTGTGACTCCGCCAATATAAGAGTGGATGAATGATTTGAATTGTTTCAAAAACGCCTAAGCGCAGCCTTGCGTTTTTTAGCAAATTTTTGCAATTCGCATGCGCGCATAATATAATATATTTAAAAGACGGAGAGAGGTTTTACCGAGAAAAGAGAATATTTCGGGGAAAGGTGATTCGATTGAAAAAAATAGTATCTTTGGCACTGGCGATGATCATGATCATGACAATGACGGCATGTAAAGGCGGCAAAAGCAATAAAAGGACGGACATACCGCCCGAGGGGACTTTCGTAAAGGGGATCACTGTCGACAGCGAGGGAGATCTTCTGCTCGACGGAGAAAAATTATACGCGTACGGAGTGAATATTTACGACATTTTTGTCAACAAGCGCAGGCTGAATGCGAACTATGACGTCGAAACACCTCTTAAAACGCTCCGCGATTCAGGCATCTCGATCGCGAGAATGAGCATCGGACCGTATACAGTCGGTCATTTTGCGAACTACTATTATTCGCCTGACGAGTATTTTGAGGCCCTGGACGCAGTCATTGCGGCATGCGAGAAGTATCACATCGGCATCTTCGCATCGATCTGCTGGAACCCTGTCATAAAGGATTTCGTCGGAGAGACGTGGGACCAGATGGGCGATCCGAACAGTAAAACGGTACAGGTCGCGAAGCAGTATTATACAGACGTCGTAAAAAGATACAAGGACTCTCCGGCTATCTGGGCTTGGGAATTCGGAAACGAATACAACCTTCGCGCTGATCTATTTTACGTGCAGACCGCCGATCATGTGAGATCGGAAGACACTTCCGTATACTATCAGGAAGTCGGTAAAGCGATCAGAAAGATCGATCCGTACAGACTTATAGTAGGAGGAGATTCGGAACTCGGATGCAGGCCTGCGTCGCTTCGAAAGACTAACAGCTGGAAGGCAGATGATCTTCAGGATACGATCGAATCCACTGAGCTTTACGCGCCTTCTCCGCTCGAGGCGATCAGCTCCCATATGTACGAATACGGACAATCCGGAAAGACAGTCGAAGAGACCACATTCAGGGATTACAAGGGTGCCGTTCAGCTCGCCCTTGACGCCTGCCATGAGCTTAAAAAGGGATATTATATAGGCGAATACGGGCCGGGAAGCTTTTTAAACGACGGAACGGGAACGATAGAGACTAACAAGCACGTGCTCGATCTTATGCATCAGGCCTTCATCGATCTCGACGTTCAGGTGGCGCTCGGATGGCTCTGCACGACAGATTTTTCAGATAAAAAGAGCCTCAGAAGCGAGCCGTATATATACTGGTACAGCGAGCTCGAAAGAATCAATAAAGAGTTCAAAGAAGCCGGAAAGCAGGACAATATAGCGTCATATTGGGAAAAAGCAGACAATGCGATATATAAAGGCGACGATTCTGTTTTTACGAAAGTCACGAATTATATGGGAGTCGGAACGGACCCCGGAACGGCTGTGGATGTGGTTGACAACAAGGCTGTAGGCGATGGCTGGGCGATCAGCGATTACGATACGCAGGCAATCATAACTCTGGTAGATGAAAAACTCGCTGACGGTTCGACGGGAAAGGTTTTCCGCGTTGTGAACAGCACGGCGGAATCGAAGGTCATGATAAGATATCAGCAGGTGTACGGCCTTGAAAGAAACGGCAAATTCAAATTGTCCTTCTACATGAAGATGAAAAATGTCTCCGGAGACGGCGTAAGAGTGGCTTTGTCGTCACCCGAATTCGGAGTGCAGGAAGGGCTTAAATGCGACAAGGACAACGAGTGGCAGCTCTTCGAATTTGAGATCGACGGTCCGAGTATAGGAAAACCGCAGAATTCGTTCTCTCTTTTCTTCCAGGGGCAGACGGGCGAAGTCATGTTCTACGGAGTTACGTTGACAAAGATCTCATAACGGAAACAACAGTTCGGTAAAGGTGATAAACATGAAAAAAACAGTAAAAAAATGCCTCGTTTGCGCGATCACATCTCTTCTTTGCTTCGCTTTTGCGTCATGCGGGGGCAATAACATGCCTGAAGTAAAACCGACCGCGACGCCGGATTACACAGATGCGGACAATCCCGTTTTGGGTCTCACGATCGGTGAAAACGGCAAGTTGCTCCTCGACGGCGAGCCCGTTTACGCGTACGGAGTCAACCTCTTCGATGTTTTCGTAAACAAGAGGATCTTGAATCCTTCGTTTGATATCGAGACTCCTTTCAAGTCTCTCCATGACAGCGGAATAAAGGTGGTCAGAACGTGCATGGGACCGTTTTACGAGAACACGTTTGCGAGATATTATTATTCTCCGGAGGAATATTTCGAGGCGCTGGACGCAGTTGTCGCAGCCGCGGAAAAATACGAAGTGGGAATATTCGCGTCCGTTTCATGGTGCATAAACGTCCTTCCTGACTGGACGGGAGAACATATGCACGAGGCGCTTTCGAACAGAGAAGGTAAAACTATTGCCCTTGCGAAAAAATATTACACGGACGTCGTAAAAAGATACAAGGATTCGCCCGCTATCTGGGCCTGGGAGTTCGGGAATGAATACAACCTCGGCGCCGATCTGAAATCTATGGCAAATGTCGTGGGAACTTCTCTTCCCTGGATAGAGAGATCTGAAGCGGACTATTATACGTCGTATGACGTGCAGGTATTTTACGAGGAAGTCGGAAAAGCGATAAGAGAGGTCGATCCGTACAGACTGATCGTCGGAGGAGATTCTGAGCTTTCATGCAGGCCGGCTGCGCTCAGGAAGAACGATTCGTGGTCACCTGCAGATACGCTGGAGGACATCGTGGATTCGACAAAGCTGTATGCGCCTGATCCGCTCGGGGGCGTGTCGTCTCATTTTTACCATTCGAACAGATTCGGCAACGAACTCCCCGATTATTCCACGGACGAGGCTGACAAGACGTACGACAAGTGGGTCGGATGGGGCATCGAAGCTGCAAGATCGCTCGGAAAAGGCTATTATATAGGCGAATACGGTCCCGGCGAAGCGCTCAACAACGGCCTCGGAAATGACGACATGTGGCACGAGTGCGTAAAACATCTCCTTGATTCATTCATCCGTCAGGACGTCCAGATCTCCCTCGGATGGCTCTGCATAAACGATTTCCGCACGCCCGAAAAACTGACCGGTTTCTACAAAGACTGGTATGAAACGATCGTGAACATAAACACTGACTTCAGATCTCATGGCAAACAGGACAACATCGACCGTTACTGGTCAAAGGTAAAAAAGTCGATCGACTTCGATGAAGCTGCACATAAGGTCACGAATGCCTTCTTCTGCTGCGGAAATCCGGGCACAGTACTCGGATTCCAGAATTATTACATTGATCTGTCAAACGGCTGGGGACAGTCGAATTACAAAACTGCATCTGTCGATATAGTTGATGAAACGCTTGAGGACGGCTCGACCTGCAAGGTGTTCAAGCTCGCGAACAATGCGGAAAACTCGAAAACTATGATAAAATTCGACAGTTTAAAGGGCATTTCGAAAGATAAACAGTACAAATTGTCCTTCAGACTGAAAACGACAGGCCTGTCGGGAGACGGTATGTGCGTAAAGATCGGTTCCCCCGTTTTTTTCGAGCAGACAGGCATAAAATGCGACACCGACGGCACGTGGCAGTATTTCGAATTCGCAGTTGACGGTCCGTCGATTCAGAAGTCCACGTACTCTTTCACAGCATATCTCGAAGGACAGAAGGGCGAATGCGAACTGTACGATCTGAAACTCGTTGAAGTAAAATAATATCGCAGGACTGAAATAATATCGGTTTCAGTCTTGCTTTCCGTTTTTGCAGAATTCCACGGAAAGGTTTTTCAAAGAGAGTTTTTCGGCGTCTTCACTTTTGTGGATGACGGCGATCAGCGTTTTGCCTTTTGTGTATTTTTCAATGGTTTTTACGGCGCGGGAGATATTCTCCTCGTCGAGACCGTTGAAGGGTTCGTCGAAGATGAATACGTCGCCGCCGTGCGCGAGGGATCTGGCGATCGATGCTCTGCGGGACATGCCTCCGCTCAGAGACGAAGGATATCTGTCCGCGTCGTTAAAAAGATCGAGACCCTCTAAGATGTCATCTGTTTCTTCTTCCGTGCATGTCGCGAACATACGGACATTGTCCCTGACCGATTTAAAGGGCAGCAGACGGTCTTCCTGAAATACGGCACTAAAAGATACGCCCGATGTGTCCAGAACGCCTTCTGAGGGCTTCTGGAGGCCCAGAATGATATTCAGGAGAGTTGTTTTACCTATTCCGGACTTGCCTGTTATGTAAACTCTGTCTCCCGGGGCAATTTCGAGGTCAAGATCTTGAAGTATCACTTTGTCTCCGTATGAAAATGAAACGTCTGCGAGCTTTATCATTTCTTCTGCTCCTTCCATACGATCTTTAATATATTTTCGAAAATGAGGCTCAGTATCACTATCATTAAAGTGACCGAGAAGACCTCTCCGTATTCCACGCTTGCCTTTGCTCCCTGCAAAAGCGCTCCGAGCGTTCCGGAAGGATTGCATATTACCTCCGCGGCGATCCCCGCTTTCCAGGCGATCCCGAGAGCCGTTATGCAGCCTGTCCGAAGCTGAGGAGACATCAAGGGCAGTTTGATTTTAAAAACGATATCCCTGCCGTTCATCCCGTAGACTTTCGCCATCTCAATGTATTTTTCATCGATCGACGACAGCGCAGCGTCGGTGTGGCTCCAGATTATCGGCAGGACCATAAGACCTGAGATGAACGACGGAAGTATCCCCGAAGGGATCCACAGCCACGCTATGATTATAAACGCCGCGACGGGGACCGCTCTCACCAGATGCTGCACCGGGGACGTAAAAGCCTTAAATATTTCCGACTTTCCCGACGCGAGCCCAAGGGCGATCCCGAGGATCAGAGCGCCTATATATCCGAGCGCGATATGACCCATCGAACTCAGCACGCTCTGCCAGAATGTTTTGCTTCCGAGATCGCTTATCAGGATCTTGACCGTTTCAAGCGGAAGCGGTATCTTGAGCAGCAGATTTCTGTTTGCCAGGGACGCCGCGGCATACCAGACGAGCACCCAGAAAATTATCCCGAGAGCATAGATCAGTATGCGGGCTTTCTTGCCCAATTTTAACTTTCCGCCTGTTTTTTTCATGATATTGATGTCATTTTATCACTTTATATACCAGAAACCGTCATCGGGAAGAGAGCCTCCGATGGACGTCCTGTCGGCATCGAGAAGGACCTCGAAATAACCCGTGAGGGACGTTTTCATCGTTTCTCCGGTGACGTAGCATATGTTGCAGTACGGTATCGCTTTAGCGGCGATGGCGCTCTTCGGAACTATTCCGTATTTCTCGCAGAGAGCTGCCGTGTCGGCGACTTTTTCATTTGCCGCTTTCACGGATGCTTCGTAATCCTTCATGAAGTTTTCGACTGCCGAGGGATGCTCTTCGAGGAACGCTTTGCGAACCACTACGCAGCCCATCATAAGCTCGGAATCGGGATTGACCGCTCTCCATTCGTTTGTAAGATCGAGTACTATTCTCGAACCTTCGTATTTCATCGTTACGGATGTCGCGACAGGCTGAGGAGCGATGATCACAGCGTCAGGCTCTGTTGCCCATACGGACACGAGCTCTGTTCCTTCCGCCTTGAATTCGATCGTAAAATCTTTTCCTTCCTCGAGTCCGTTTTCCCTGAGGAGGTATCTGACGATATACTCCGGATTGGCGCCCTGTCCCGTTGTCACTATTTTACGTCCTTTGAGGTCGCTGAGAGTCTTTATATCGGCTCCCGTGTTGTCGAGGACGTTGAGGACGCCGAGTGTATTGACGGCTATGATCTTTATGCCTCCGTCTGTTTTTTTGTACAGTTTTGCAGCGAGATTCGTCGCGATAGCGGCTATGTCAGCCTCTCCGTTCGATATTTTCGCAACCACTTCATCGGGAGCCGCTACAGCGTTTAATTTGTAATTTTCAAGCCCTTCACCGTTTTCCGAAGCGCTCCACATATTGACCGCTCCGATACCTGTAGGTCCTGTGAGAACATACACGTTCATATCCGTCTTTTCAGTCTTCTTATTGTCTTCTCCTTTTTGGCTGCAAGCGCCGAACGAAAGCGCCAGCACGAGCACCAGCATCACAGAAACGATCTTTACAACTTTTTTCATATCATTTTTCCTCCAGAATCAGTTTTTTTCCGTCTTTGCGTATGATTTTTTCTTTCTCAAGTTTTTCGAGCGCCGCGTAAAATTGCGATCTCGAAAGGCCTACCAGCCTCGCAGCCTCAGCCATATTTTTAACGCGTAAAATGCCGTCATCGGAATTGTCCCTTATATATCTTTCGACTCTTTTCTGCGCGTCTCCGCACGTGAAATGCGCGATCTTGCCGTTCAGATATCTTATTCTGTCTGACAGGAATTTTATATAGTTCTCAGCGCAGACAGGATCGTCCCTGATCAGCTCTCTCACAGATTCTTCAGGTAAAAAGGCGACCGTGCAGTTCGTTTTAGCCACTATCCTGCTGATGTATGTGTCTCCCGCGCCGAAGAGCGCGGCGGCTCCGAACACGTCCCCTTCGCCAAACGATTTTTTCTCTGCTCCGGCTGTCATCGCGACACCCTTCCCCTCAAGGAACAGGCCGAGCGCCCTTTCGAACCTCGAGTGATCGTATATGATCTCGTCCTTTGTAAAATTCCTGACCGTTGCCTGCCTTTTTGCCGCTTCTTTTTTTTCGTCAGAAAGCCCGTTCAGCAGGAACAGATCGCCTATTTCGTACATAAGCATTTCCTTTCCGCATAGCGAAAAATACTCACAAAGTGTCCGGTTTCGGACACTTTGTGAGTATACCACCCGTTAAAACATTTGTCAACACTATTTATGTGTCCGGTGTTTCATCAACTTCAAGGCGTATTGAACGAATACGGGTTTATTTCGCCGCAACCGTCAGTTGACTGATCTTTTTTCTGCCGCCGAGCGATACCGTGCCGTCACGGTCGGAAACAGTTTCGAAAATGTCTCCGTCACACGTCACGAGACACTTTCTCCCTGCCAAGAACGGAAAACATATCTCAGACAGTTCCAGTCTTCCTTCGCGGAGATCTATAGAAGCTTCTCCGTCTTTTTGAGAATACTCGCCCCAGGCGCCTCCGACGGAAAGAAGCACTTTGAACATTTTACCTTTTTCGGAGATCAGAGGATCGTATTTCAGCCGCCCTTTCGACATGTCGAACTCAAATCCGGACAAGATCGGAAGAAGCGCAAAACTTGCCATGGAACGGGCGTAATAATTGCCGCACTCGATCTCGTTGAAGGGATTTCTCTTGTATCCGTCGTATCTGTCCCTCACTGCTCTTACGATCTCGAGGCCTTCGGAGACCATTCCGTCTGCTATCATCGTGCCTGCGAGCGCGTATTCGAATCCGTGCATCGTCTCTTCGCAGTAAGGTATCGGGATCACAGGTTTGTATGCTCCCTTCGGATAGTCGCAGATGATCGTGCACTTTTCGTCATTCAACGCGAAGACCCGCCACGGATTGGTGAAATCTCTCATTGATTGCTTCAAATTGTTCTTATATAGGCTCTTCAACGCCTTTTTTCTGTTCTTTTTGTCAAAAATGTCACCGAGACCGAGTATGTCGGAGTGCCACTGTGCGAGCAGCTGGTCGATCTCGCATCCGTCGCCTATCTGGTATTTGATCTCTCCCTTCTCCTCGTTGAAATACGTATCGGACGCTCCGAAAGAATCAGTCAACGATCTGTCTTTTAAGTCGATCTTCTGGATATAGTATTCTCCATTGAAGAGGTTTTCCTCTGTCCATTTGCTTCCTTTTTCGAACAGGTCAGTATATTTTGCGGCGTCTTCTTTATATCCGAGATATTCGGCGATATCAGCGAACGCTTTCAGCGCCAGCAGGTAAAATCCTTCGAGCCATGACGACGGCCCGAACAGTTCCATATCGAGCGTGTGGTGCTGCCTTCCTTCGAGGACTCCGTCGCGGTCGGCGTCCCATCTGTCGGGATTCTCCGGCGAAGTCGCGTAATCGAGTATGCTTTTTAACTCGTCGTAATGCTTCTTTATCCATTCATCATCGCCGCTGATCTTCCATTCCCTGTAAGATTTGATCACGCAGCCCATTTGACCGTCTACACAAGCTCTGAAATCCCACTGTTTCATCTTCTCCGGCGGTATGATGAGCCTGAACGACGTTTTACCGTCAGGCCTGAGTTCGTATTTGAATTCGAGTTCCCTTACGGATCTCTCGAGATCGGGAAAAAGGAAGCAGAGAGCATATGCGTAGTTCCATACGTGCTGGCAAGTTCCCTCGCATGAGCCGGACGACGGCCATATGCCTTCCCATCCGTAAAATGATCCGTCAGAAAGTCTCAGGCATGTAGGCGATTTGAGCACGCAAAGCGTCGAAGATGCGGCGTCGATGACCTCGGGAGGCATCGTCGAACCGTGAAGTATCTTTGCGAAATCATCAGTTCTCTTTCTCATTTTTACGAAATTCCCGCAGCTGAAAAGAGCGCTTTCGACTGACGACGCGAAGCGTTTGGTATAATAGTTGCGCCACGAATTTTCCCTTTGGAACTCGTCCGTTTTTTCAGGAGGAACATGCTCCGTTTCCCAGCATCTCAGCACAGTGGGGACGTTCCACGAGATCACTATGTCGACGTGTCTTTTTTCTCCCGCGGGTGCCTCTATATCGCACAATATAGTTGCTGTATCGTACGGTCCGTATCCGCTTTCATACGTCCTGTTTTTGAATTCGACGTCCTCCGAAAACTCTCTCCAAAACGTGACGATCGGGTCCTGCCATCCTCCCCTGTACCAGTATTCCTGCCAGGCGGTAACTGATTTTGAAGCAATCGTTATGTCCCCGTATTCAGGGTCGTTTTTGTCTATATCGCTCGATAAAGTGATCCCTCGGCAGCCTTTTTTCTCAAAAAAAGCGTTTTTGGGCTGTCTGAAAGGGTTTTTTACAGAAAGAGCCGCTGTATATGTCAGATCGTCTTTCGTGTCGTTTCTGAATGTCACGCGGAAAAAAGCAGCCGGTATCGATGAGTTTTCCGAATCCATCGGTATCAGCGGATTGAACGCCTCGAGCGTAACTTTTCCGGGAAATGCACTGTCCTGAAAACGCAGCTCGCCGAAGGGAAATCTGTTCAGAAAAACGCACTTTTCAAAATGCGAAAAAGCCGCCATCTGCCTTGCATCCGCTCCGTTTCCGACGCCCGTAAAACCGTCCTGCTTATCTCCGCAAAGCGCTTTGGCGGAGATTATTTTGCCTTTCTTTATCGCTCTGACGGCAAAATGAGAGTGGCCGTTCACAGAACCGAGCGAAGGTCTGTTGAATATCTGCCAGTTTACAAGCCTTCCGCCTCCGTCGATGCTTATGCTTCCCGTGCCTATGCCTCCGACGGGCATCTCTATTTCTCTCGTATATTTTCCGGAATATTTTTTCATATCCTTCTGTCACCTTTCCGCGCGTATTATGCGGGGCATCCCCGCGTTTTGTTTTTACCTTTTGAAGAAATTATATCATGTTTGTGGTAAAATATATATGACTTTTGGATGAACGAACCCCGGAGGATCTGTTTGATGAAAAAAAGGTACGTATTATTTGTCCTGCTCGTTTCACTTGTCACGCTCGCGATCTTTTTGTGCGGCTGCGGGAAGAAGCCGGCAGATCCGGACAACACCGCAGATCCTGATGCCACGCACGGGAAAACAGACGATATACAGACGCCCGAGCCGTCTCCTCAGTTCACTCCTCATCCGGACGGGACCGTGACCATAGAACTCAAAGGAAAAGGCACGCAGGCGGAGGTCATAGACGAATACAGCGCATTTCCCGGCGAAACTCTCAAATTCACTTTCAACAGCGAGGCTCCTCTCCATCACGTAAAATACACCATCACCCCCAGTTCAGGCTCGATCAGATCTGTCATTTACGCAGCCTACGACGAGACGCCGGGCGTTTTCAGCCACTATATAAACATCACGGAATCGATGAGGGACAGAACTTATACGATCTCCGCGACGGGCTGCAACGAGTCGGAAGAGACTGTCTTGTCCTTCTGCAAGGTAAAAATAACTGTTGAAGAGAAATTTTACGATCTGCCTTTTGTTGTGGACGGCAAACAGTTCAATGTGAGGGCATATTTCGATTCATACATGAACGACACATATATCTGCATTTCTGACCTTTGCAAGGCGCTGGAGGGAACATCCAGGTCGTGCAGGATCGAGCGACCGTCGGGAAGCGTGAGAGACGCGTCATCCCGCTGGATAAATGTGAATGACAAGCTGGAGAGATATTATACTTATCTGCATTTCGGGGAGCTTTTTACCAAGACTGTCGATGCCTGCCTGATGGCCGATCTCAATATGAAAGAGGAAAACAAGTCTATCGTGATCAATACTTCGGAGCATTTCTCTCCGAATATCGGACATCTGTCGTCGATCGGTTATTTTGACCACCTGAACGGAGTGCTGGTCGGAAACGCTGACACAGGGGAAATATATTTTTCCTGCAACGCAGACAAGGACATGCCCCTCGCGAGCATATCCAAGCTGATGACGTGGGTCGTTCTGAGAGACGCAGTCAAGGCCGGTAAAATTTCAAATAACGACAATGTCACGATCAACGTCGAAGCTACCGCCGTTTCACTTTCCGAAGACGCTATTTATTATCTTGCCGAAGGGCGCAAGATCCCATACAGCGAACTCGTCGGAGCGATGCTGCTCTCTTCATCGAACGAAGCCGCTGTAGCGCTTGCCTGTCACCTTTCCGGCTCAGAGGCGTCTTTTGTGAAGCTTATGAACGAAAAAGCCAAAGCGATCGGGCTGTCATCTGCGAACTTTTACACCGCGTCCGGAATACCTACTTACGTCGACAGGATCTACTCCGTCATCACGGAGAACAATATGAGTCCCTCGGATCTGTTTAAATTTATTCAATATATCATAAAGAATTACCCTGAAATATCTGAATATACTGCGAAAAAGTATTATAACATGCCCAATATCGGCGCTACGGCGACGAACTCGAACTCGCTTCTGTTCAATCTGGACGGCGTCCTGGGTTATAAAACAGGCACAACAAATGGCGCAGGTTACTGTCTCGTTTCGGCGGTCGAAGCGTCCTCCTCGGCAGGCAAACAGCGCGTCGTCACGATTGTCCTCGGAGCAGTTTCCAACGCCGAACGCGACAGGATCTCTGAGATGCTCATGCGCTACGGCTTGGAGAAAATAAGATGATCAAACGGGAAAAAAATATCGCCGCGGCATTTGTGATCTGATGCCGCGGCGTTTTTTTATGACTGTTTTTCAAGATCTTTGGTCGGGTCTCCCCGTTTCGTTTTTTACATTATGAACGCGAAAACGGGATTCTCGATGAACCTTTTGAATGTTCCGAGGAATTTGTCTGCCTCTTCGTCTTCTCCTTCATATACGAATGTTACGGGCGCTACCGAGTTATCGTCTTCCGCGCCGAACGATATCGACGGAAGATCTCCCGAGGCATTAACAGATACCAGAAGTGACGTAAAACATTTTACGCATATATCTTCCGCGGCGGGCTCGTCGAACGTCTCTGTTTTCGCGAAGGCTTTCTCCGCGATCTTAGCGATCAGGGTCTCTTTTTCGAACGATCCGTCATCCTTTGAGAGCATCTCGCTGTACTTGTTCAAAGCGTCCGTTTTTACTTTGATTATCGCGTATGAAACGGCTGTCTGAGCACTGTGCGTGTCCGCATAACCTATGACGTCTCTCGCTATTACAAGACCGTCCGGACCTGTGGGAGCGACTTTCGCGAGGTTGATATTGTACATATCGGCAAACGTTTTTGCCCTCGGTGTCGCGGCTTTGAATGCTGTTTTCGGAGCTTTTTTGTCCTTTTTGGCCTCTTTTTCCTGCTTGGGAGCTGCTTTTGCGTCTTCCTTTGCCGGTTCTGCTTTTGCGGGAACAGCAGGCGTCGCAGGCGCAGGTGCAGGTGCGGCAGGTTTTGTCTCCGCTGAAACTACGGGAGCAGCCTTTGCCGCGTCTGCCGGTATGGACGCCCTGTCAGCCTCGTCGCCGACATAAGCTATGATCTCTGTGATCGGAACTGTTTCTCCTTCGCCTCTTACGATCTTGAGAAGTTTTCCCGAGGCAGTCGCGTCGATCGTGATCGTCAGTTTGTCCGTCTCCATTTCGAAGAGGGGATCGCCTTCTTTGACGTCTCCGCCTTCCGGAATGATCCATTTCGTTATGGTTCCTTCAGTCATCTGAAGTCCCTGTTTTGGTAAAATGATCTCTTTAAGCATATTTTTTACCTCTCTGTCAGCTTCGCATCAGCGGTACATTACCTTTTTGCAGGCGTCGAATATATCGCTCTCCTGTGGAACGACTGCGTTCTCAAGTCCGAGGTTAAAAGGCAGCGGGCACGATTTCGCGCCAAGTCTCACTATCGGAGCATCAAGATATCTGAACGCTCTCTCGCTGACTTCCGCAGCGATCTCAGCGCCTACGCCGCCCGTTCTGTGAGCTTCGTGAACTACTACGCACCTGCCGGTTTTAATAACTGATTCAGTGACCGTATCCCAGTCGAAAGGTACGAGCGTTCTCGGATCGATGACTTCGACAGATATTCCCTCTTCTGCTTCGAGTTTCTCAGCCATGCGGACAGCTTTCTGGACGTATGTGTGCGTCGCGACTACTGTGACATCCTTGCCTTCACGGACTATTTTCGCTTTTCCGAAGGGGATCATATAGTTAGGGTCGTCGTTTACTTCGCCTTTTGTTGTATAAAGAGCTTTGTGCTCGAAGAACATTACGGGGTTGTCGTCCCTTATCGCGGTTCTGAGCAGTCCCGCCGCGTCATCAGGCGTAGAAGGCATAACGACCTTGAGTCCCGGGAAGTGCATAAATACTGCTTCGAGTGACTGTGAGTGAGTCGCGGCATTGCCTCTTCCTACTCCCTGCTGTCCTCTTATCACCATCGGTATCTTTGCTTTTCCGCCGAAGATATATCTCGTTTTAGCTATCTGATTGATGAGCGAGTCCATCGCGACCAGGGAGAAATCCATATACATAAGTTCTGCGATAGGTCTGAGTCCCGCGCATGCGGCTCCCAGTCCGAGTCCCAGGAATCCGCATTCCGATATAGGGGTGTTTCTGACTCTTTCCGGTCCGAATTCGTCGATCAAGCCTCTCGTGGCCCCGAAAATACCGCCCTGTTCGGCGATATCCTCTCCCATGATAAAGACGCGGTCGTCTCTTCTCATTTCCTCAGCTGTGACATCTTTTATTGCCTGTACATAACTTTTTACACTCATTTTCGGCACCCCCTTTAATTATTTGCCTTCTGTTTTGCCAGAAGCTCAGCCTGCTCTTTTGCGGCCTCGGGATATGCGTCGAGGAATGAATAATCCTCGTTGAAAACGTCTTCAAGAACCTTTGTCGGATCGGGCTCTGGGCTTTCGAGAGCGAATTTTTCAGCGTGAGCAACTTCTTCGTTTACTTCCTGTCTGATCGCTTCGAGTTCTTCTTCCCCGGCCAGTCTGTGCGCCTTGATATATTTCTCGAAATATTTGATCGGGCAGCGCTTCTTCCACTCTTCGACTTCTTCCCTCGTCCTGTAGACGCACGGGTCGCCTGTCCAGTGACCGAGCCAGCGGTATGTTTTAAACTCTATCAGCGTAGGCCCTTCTCCTGCTCTCGCTCTTGCGACAGCCTTTTCGACCACTTCGTAGATCTCGTCGACTTTGTTTCCGTCAACGGTAAAATGAGGCATATTGTATGCTTCGCCGCGGATCGAAATGTCTTTTACCGACGTGGACTGCCAGACGGGAACTGATATTCCGTATCCGTTGTTTTCGCAGCAGAATATTACCGGTACCTTCCAGAGCGACGCGAGGTTCATCGATTCGTGTACAACGCCTTCGTTTGAAGCGCCGTCTCCGAAGAATGACACGGCGATATTGTCTGTTCCCTTCATTTTAGCCGCAAAACCTGCGCCAACAGCGATCGGAACGCCTCCTCCGACTATCGCGTTTGCTCCCAGATTGCCCTGCTCGAGATCGGCGATATGCATACTGCCGCCCTTTCCTTTGCAGTAACCTGTTGCTTTGCCCATGAGCTCAGCCATTGCCTTGTCGAGGCTCGCGCCTTTTGCGATGCAGTGACCGTGTCCTCTGTGAGTAGACGCGATGTAGTCCTTGTCCGAAAGGAAGCTGCATACAGTCGCGGCAACTGCCTCTTCACCGATATAAAGGTGAACGGAACCTCTCAGCTTGTTGCCTTCGAAAAGTTCCAGAGCTTTTTCCTCAAAGCCCCTGATTTTAAGCATCGTGCGGTAAATATCCAATGCTTTTTGTTTTCCTATTGCCATAACGATTCTCCTTAATTACGATTCTCTTTATTTCAGTAATCCGCGTATGATCTCCACTATATCAGCCGTAGAATCGGCGATGTGCACTCCTGCTTCAGACAGAGCTTTGATCTTCGACTCCGCGCTGCCCGTGCCGTCAGCTGAAACGATTGCTCCGGCGTGACCCATTGACCGTCCTTTCGGGGCATTTTTACCTGCTATAAGAGCTACAACAGGCTTCGTGACGTACTTTTTTATGTACTCTGCGGCAAGTTCCTCTTCGTTGCCTCCGATCTCTCCGATCATGACTATCACCTTCGTCTGAGGATCAGCCTGAAACAAAGGTAAAATATCAACGAACGCAGATCCGGCGATCATATCTCCGCCTATTCCCACGCATGTGGACTGTCCGATACCGTTGTTTGTGAGCATGAATACTGTTTCGTAGCAGTTAGTCGCAGATCTGGACATAAGTCCCACGTTGCCCTCTTTGAAGATCCTGTGAGCCATGAACCCTGCTTTCGATTTTCCGGGTGAGATCACGCCGAAGGAGTTGGGTCCGATGACTCTGCAGCCTTTTAATCTGGCGGTGTGATAAACCATCATCATGTCCTGTACGGGAACGTGCTCGGCTATTGTCATAACGAGCGGAATGCCTGCTTCGATAGCTTCAAGAGCGCTCGATTTTGTGTGCATAGCAGGTACAAATACGACTGAAGCGTTCGCTCCTGTCTCCTCAACTGCCTCTCTCACGGTGTTGTAAACGGGTATTCCGAAGACCTCCTGGCCGCCCTTTCCCGGCGTTACACCCGCTACGATCTTCGTGCCGTATTCGAGCATCTGCTGCGTGTGGAAGGTGCCTTCGCGACCGGTTATACCCTGAACGATAAGTTTTGTATTTTCATCTATTAAAATGCTCATCTGAATTCGCCTCCCCCTCACAGATCCAGTTTCGAAAGTTCGACAACTCCTTCGCGAAGTCCGTCGACGTATGTGACACCTTCGAGTCCCGAAAGTATCTCGAGTCCCGCAGATTTGTTCGTGCCTTCGAATCTGATAATAACGGGTCTTGTCGCGTGTCCTTTTTCGATCGCGAGTTTGATGCCGCCCGCGACTTCATCGCAGCGCGTTATGCCGCCGAAAATATTGATGAAGAGCGCCTTTGACTGAGGCACGCTGAGCATTATTCTAACCGCTTCGGCTATCCTTTCAGCTGTAGCGCCGCCGCCCAGGTCAAGAACGGAGCAAACCTTCATTCCGGCCTTCGTGATGAGGTCTATGCAGCTCATGAGCATTCCCGATCCGTTCGACATTACAGCGATATTGCCTGTGTCGTCGCAAGGGATATAAAGGAAGTTAAAATCTCTCGCTTCCCTTGTGAGAGGGTGCATCGGCTGAGCTTCTGAATAAGCCTGCAGATCGGGGTGACGTTTTACGGCTGAATCGTCCACTGTTATTTTCCCGTCTATCGCGATAAGTTCGTCGTTTTCGCAGATCGCGAGAGGGTTGATCTCGCAGAGAGTCAGGTCGTTTGAGATGAAAAGCGCGTATATCTTTTTGAGCAGCGCCGCGAACTGTTTCTTGACGTCTCCCGTCATTCCGCCCTTGTCCGCGAGGTAGTTGGCCGTATAATCGTTCACGCCCACGAATGGATGCACAGGGATCTTGAATATGAGTTCCGGATGTTCCTTCGCCGTCGTCTCTATGTCTATTCCGCCTGCCGGCGAGAAGATTATCGTGGGGCTTTTTTCCTTCCTGTCGAGTATGATAGAAAGGTAAAATTCCCTTTTTATATCCGCAGCTTCGATGGCCATCAGTTTGTGCACTATGTGCCCTTTTATGTCCATTCCGAAGATCTTTGGCGCTTTTTCGAGCAGTTCAGCCTCGTTTTCAACGATTTTTATGCCGCCCGCTTTTCCTCTTCCGCCTGTTAAAACCTGCGCCTTGAGTACGACGGGATAGCTTACGCCTCCCGTTTTCATGTTCTCCAGCAGTTCTTCGACTGAATCGCCGCAGACGAATTTTTTAACAGTCAGACCGCCCTGGGCGAATAATTCCTTGGCTTTGTATTCGGCAAGATCCAATTAAAACACCTCTTCGTCTGTAGGAACCTTTGCGTTTTTGATCGGGTAGCCTATCCTTGTGATATTGATCAGATGCTTGTAACTGAAGTTTTCCGAGATCGAGTTGTTGCCCCATGAACCGCAGCCGAGAGTCGTCGTAGGAGTGAGTCCGTTGAAGAAGCTTCCGCCGTTCGATGTGGAGCATACCTGGTTGACGAGTACGCGGCAAACCGTGAGTTTGTTCGCTGCTTCCTCGATGTGCTCTTTGTTGTTTGAATGGATAGATGTGGAGTGGCCTCTGCCTTTTACGTCGAGGTTTGCCTGGGCGATCGCGAGGGCTTCGTCCCATGTCTTCCATTTGTATGTCGAAATGACGGGGCACATTTTCTCTTCCGAGAAGAGGTCGCCCTTGCCGCACGTTTCGGGTTTTACGAGAATGACTTTCGTTCCGGCGGGTACTTCAATGCCTGCCATCTCGGCGATCTTGAGAGCATCCTGACCTACGCAGAACTTGTTCATCGCGCCGTTGACAAAAAGCGTATTTCTCAGTTTCGCGACTGTGTCTTTGTCTTCGATATAGTAAGCACCGTTCTTTTCGAACGTTTTGATCACTTTGTCGTAATCGTCCTCATGGACTATTATCGTCTGTTCGCCGGAGCAGATGATTCCGTTGTCGAACGCCCTTCCTTCGATGATCTTGGGAACGACTTCGTCAAAATCTACGTCTCTGTCTATGATGCACTGGACGTTTCCGGCGCCTACGCCGTAAGCGGGTTTGCCCGAGGAATAAGCGGCTTTTACCATTGCCATGCCGCCCGTCGCGACGACTGCGTCACAAGATGCCATAAGTTCCGCGGAAAGATCTGTCGACGGCTCTTCGACGAACTGGACCAGATCCTCGGGAGCTCCGTTCTTTTTAAGTATTTCATGGAACATATCGACTATGACTCTCGTGCATTTTTTTGATCTCGGATGAGGCGCGATTATTATCGCGTTCCTGCCCTTTATGGCGAACATGGCGTTGCACATAGGCGTGACTATCGGGTTCGTACAAGGGGTTATGGCCGCTATTACACCCATAGGTCTCGCGACTTCCGTGATTCCCGTCTCTTCGTTTCTGGAGATGACGCCTACCGAGATCTTTCCTTTGAGGCTGTTCGCGATTATTTTTGCTTTTCCTCTGTTTTTCTTGACTTTATCTTCATATCTGCCCATTCTCGACTCTTCGACAGCCATTTTTGCGAACGGTTCGGCGTTATCGTATATCGCTTTGGCGAATTCCGTAGCGATCTTGTCGACGAGTTCCTGTGTCGCGAATCCTTCAAATTCCTTCTGGGCAGCGCGTGCCTTTTCAACGAGTTCCTTGATTGTTTCCATTTTCCTTTTCCTTCTTTCTTAGAATTATCTTTATTCCTGATCTCCTAATTTGGTTTTTGCCTTGTTAATGTGTGCCTTCATGGCTTCCTCAGCTTTCTCGGGATCCCCCGCAAATATCGCGTCCGCGATCGTTTTGTGGTCCTCCAAAGCTTCCAAAGCTTTCGTCCTGTCCTTCAGCGTAGCCGTTCTCGTCGCGTTTAAAATGTCCCTGCAGAGCTCCCCTATAGCCGCCATCGCTTCATTTCCCGAAGCCTTGGCGATAGCCTCGTGGAACTCTCCGTCACCGATAACGCCCGTCTCCCCTCTTTCGACTTCAGCTTCCATCCTCTTCATGGCGAGTTCGATCTCATGCTTGCCTTCGTCGTCTAACTTCCGGGCAGCCATTTTGACCGTTTCGCACTCGAGAAGTCTTCTGACCTCCAGCACCTCGCGCATCAGTTTCAGGTTCCTGTCCAGCTTTGCCGACAGCGGATCTATGAATGTTTCGAAATTGACCTGCCTTACGAATGTTCCGTATCCGTGTACCGATTCGATATATCCTATCGAGCTGAGGTTTTTAAGAGCCTCTCTGACAGTTGTTCTGGACACTCCCATTTCTTCGGCAAGCTTTCTTTCGGACAGTATTCTGTCGCCGTCCTTATAACCGTTCTCCTTGATGTACTCGATCAGTCTTTCTGTCGTGTTTTTTGCTTTTTTATGCTGCCTGCCAGCATTTTTCATTTTATCACCAGTCTCCTTATTTGTCGGCGCCTATCCTCACGAGCGCTTTTATTCTCTGCTTTTTCGTTTCCTGTGAATGTTGGAAGAAGTCAGGGGCGTCGTCAAAATCAACGATCTGAGTGATGATCGGCTCGAGGTTCAGTCCCGTTGCGAATTCATGCTCTGACATCTGCATGTTTCCCGGTTCTCCCATAACTCCGATTACTCTTGTGGATCTCGCTGTCCACGCGTCGATTTCGAAATTCGGTATCGGATGCTCGTAAAATGCCACAAGCGCCACGGTTCCCTTTTTCTTGGTCATTTGAATAGCCTGCATGGGCGTATCAAGTCCTCCGGAGGTCTCAACTGTATAATCGACTCCCAGTCCGCCTGTCAGGGCTCTGACCTGTTCTACGGGATCTCCGTCTTTTGTGCAGACGGCAAAATCAGCTCCGCACTGCTTTGCGACATCGAGTTTCCAGGGAGTTCTTCCGACGATTATGACCTTCTTAGCGCCTCTCTTTTTCGCGAGCGCGGCCGTTCCGATCCCTATCGGGCCTGTTCCGATAACTGCCACGACGCTGTCGCTTGTAATTTCATACGATCTCATTGCTCCCACCGCCATCGAAATGGGTTCGATCAAAGCTGCCTGCTTGAAATCAATATTGTCTGACAAATGATACGTGTGTCTCTCGGGCATGTACATATATTCGGCGAACGCACCCGGCCAGCAGTTTATCGTGCCGACCGATCTGTCGTTCTTGCAGTTTGCGTAGTCACCACGCAGGCACGCATCGCATTTGCCGCATTTTACACCGTTATCGGTGATCACTCTGTCACCGACTTTGAATTTTGTCACTTTCGGACCTGTTTTCGCTACTATACCCGCGAACTCGTGTCCTATCCTGCAAGGATAAGTGATCTCTCCCGAGCGCACGAAGCTGCAGTCTCCGGTAAAAATCGCAAGGTCAGTCGCGCAGACGCCCGTGTACATGACTTTTATCAAAACTTCGTCATCTTCGAGCGGTCGCATCTCGACCGGACCGTAATCGATCTTCCAGGGTCCCGTCACAGTCAAGGCTTTCATTTTCATAACCAATTACTCCTTTTTGTTCCTCTATGTCGTATTTTATGATTGATTGCTTTGTTTCGGAGAGCCGGTCACTCTTCGATCTCACCGTGTGCGAGCATATCCTCTATCTCTTCCCTCGTAGGCATTGCAGGCGACGTTCCGAACCTCGAAACAGAGATCGAAGCGAGCGCGTTCGCGAATTTTATCGCCGAGAGAACGTCCATTCCTTCCGCAAGTCCGACAGTAAAACCTCCGTTGAACGCATCTCCCGCGCCTGTCGTGTCAACTCTTTTTACCTTGTACGGCGGCACGATCATATCCAGTTCGTCTGTTTTGACGTAAACGCCCTTCTTTCCGAGCGTGATTATCACGTTCTTGGCGCCTTTTTTGAGTAAAACGTCTGCCGCTTTTCTGGCCGAATCGATATCGGTGACAGTGACGCCCGAGAAGAATTCGGCTTCGGTTTCGTTTGGCGTTATAAAGTCGCAGTCGGCGAAAATGCTCTCGTCTATCGGCTGTAGAGGCGCTGTGTTAAGTATGACTTTCTTTCCGTATTTTTTGGCCAGTTTTACAGCTGTTTTCGTCGCGATGAAACTCGTTTCAAGTTGCAGAAGGACAGCATCGCAATCCTTGAACTCGTCTTCCGCTTTCATGACGTCCTCTTCCGTGATATAGTCGTTGGCGCCTTTCATGATGATTATCCTGTTTTCACCCGTTCCGGCGTGAACTTCGATGCTCGCGGCTCCGGTGCTGTGTTCCGGATCCTCATATACGTATTTCTGCGTCATTCCCAGGCTCGAATAGTGGTCTCTCGCGATCCCGCTCAGAAAATCGCGGCCGATCTTCGTGACCATAACGACTTCAGCGCCTGCTTTTCTTGCGGCTGTCGCCTGGTTGGAGCCCTTTCCTCCGGGACCTATTTTAAGAGAGTTCCCTATTACCGTCTCGCCGTCTCTCGGGTATTTCGGAGTGCTTATCGCGAGGTCGATGATGAATGAACCGACTACAATGATTTTTACCATGATAACTCTTTCCTTTCTTTCGTACCGGATCGCCTGGGGATCAGTCTTCAGAGGTCCCGAGCACGATGCTCCACTGCCTTCTGCTCTCAGGCCCGATATCTGTCCTGTGTCCGTGCGCTTTCGCGTCTCCGGGTGTGTCGAATCCTCCCGTGCAGACCTCGATCGCGACATTTTTCATATTTTTAAAATCTCCGTTGTTCATCCAGACTCCGATGTAGGGACATCCTTCCATCTCCAGATCGAAACAACCGTAGCTGAGAGTTTTCCTCTCTTCGAGTACGTAATATTTGTATGCGACATTGTCGGGCCTTCCGTTCACCAGCAGGTCGCTGCCCTTGTGTATTTTATATTTCGTACCCCTCTTTCCGAGAAAGTCATTCGTGGAAAAAACTATTTCCGCAGTTGAATCTTCCATATCGTTAAAAGATATCACCGCGTCCTTCTGGACCTCGAGCATCATATGCGCAGCCCAGAGACACGGGAAGTTCTCATCCGTCAGATTTTCTGCCGTGTAGTTTATCGCGAGCCTTCCGTCGTCAGTCTCGGAAAACACTTTAGAAAACTCGTATTCTCCGAATTTAGAGCGAACTTTCATTGAAAGCGTGTCTTTTTTGTCGTTTACTTCGCACTTCCAGGGCATTCTGACGACTTCTCCGTGGTCAGCATACGTTCTTTTGCCGTTGTTCCACGGATCTATAGTCGGGAACATATCGTCAAAAGCGTAAACGTCTGCGCTGCAGTAATCGCCGTCATATGTGAGTTCCTTGTATTCCGGATCTCCCGGCACCTGCTTGTACAGTTCAAGCCCCGTTTTATTTACTTTGAGCGATCCAACTTTTCCCCCGTTTTCGGGTAAAACGACAGCTGTCAGCTGTTTCGTTTTTAACTGAACGCCCTTCTTGCCTCTGAAAATAACTTCCTTGATCTCCATCGCAAAACGCTCCGTCTGCTTTTATTATTTCTCTTCTTTCGCCGCTTCTGCGCCTTCGATGATCGCGATACCGGACGATGTTCCGAGTCTGTCCGCTCCCGCTTCGATGAGAGCCATCGCGTCTTCATATGTGCGGATGCCGGATGAAGCTTTTACCTTGACACCCTTCGTGCAATTCGCCTTCATCAGTTTGATATCGCTGACTTCAGCCTTGCCCTGCGTAAAACCTGTGCACGTCTTTACGAAATCCGCACCGGCTTCACAAGACAGTTTCGTGGCCATGACTTTTTCTTCGTCCGTGATCAGTCCCGTCTCGATTATGACCTTGACCGTCTTGCCTTTTGCAGCCTTTACAACAGCGGCGATGTCGTTTTTGACATAATCGTACAATCCGTCCTTGAGCGCTCCGATATTTATGACCATATCGAATTCGTCGCAGCCGTTTTTATATGCGTCCTCTGTCTCAGCGGCTTTGATCGCCGTCGTGTTTGCTCCGAGAGGGAAGCCTATAACTGTGCAGACCTTGACGTCAGAGCCCTTCAGCAGTTCTTTTGCCAGGGGAACGTTGTAGGGGTTAACACAAACTGACGCGAAGTCCCATTTCCTCGCGTCTGCGCAGAGCTTTTCTATCGCTTCTCTCTGAGCGAATGATTTCAGTATAGTGTGGTCAATGTACTTGCTGAGTTTCTTTGCCATAGTTTTTTTGCCTCTTCTCAAAATATTATTTGTTTGTGACGCGCTTCGTTGTCAGTGCGTCCTGATAGCGTTCAGATCGTGATCATTTCGCCCTGCATCATCAGCATGAAGTTTACGTCGCGCTTTTTGGCTGCTTCCATAAACTTTGCGGGATCTCCGCCGTGCTCCGCGAATGTCCAGAAGTGGCTGGGCACCGAAAGATCGGCTCCGAGTTTTTCCGCCAGCATTGCACCTTCTTCCTCGTTGAGATTTCCGTATGCTCCGTTTATCGGGAAAGATACGAAATCGCATCCGACTGTCTTCGGATTGACGAGTTTTTCCGGTCTGTAGCAGGTGTCGCCCGCGAAATATATCCTCTTGCCTTCGATCTCGAAGACTGTTCCGACAGCGTAAGGCGTCTCCGTTCCGTGGTCGCAGAAAACGAACGATGCTTTGACTTCTCCTCCGAAGAGATCAATGCTCTGATTCTTGGCGATTTTTATGCCGCCCTTTATTCCCATCTGTTCGAGAAGTTCCATACCGTCCTGAGGCGTATAAACTCTCGATTTTCCGTTTGCCAGCATCCCTTCTATCGAGTCCGGATCGAGGTGGTCAAAATGTGCGTGGCTGCAGAATATCGCGTCAAAAGCTATGTCCTCCGGATCGAGCAGCATCGCAGTGATCCTCTTGAATCCGAATTCCCTCTCGCAGCAGTTCGAAAGGTACAGATCGTACGCGATCAGCCTTCCCTTTCCGTCTTTTAAAATAAACCCTGCCTGTCCCATGTACATGATGCCGACTTTGCCTTCGGGCACTTCAAAGTCGATAACCTTTTGAGCGAACTCTTTCATTTTTTTACCTCCTGAAAAACAACTGTTCCTTTATGTGTCATACAGACAAAAAACACGCTCTATGCGTGCTCCGCCTGTGGTAATACCACTTACATTTCGTATTGTACTACTGCGGCTTCCATAAGTCAACGAAAAAATGACGTTTCGGTTTAAATGAATTGTTAAATTATTGAGGTGAAAGACAGTATGCCAGGTAAATATATGCGCATCATTTTTTATCGGGAAGAAAGAAACGCCGGATGACAGATTCAGCCTCAAAAGAATCGAAGATCACTCCCTGGTTCTCTTCGGAGCGCCTGTATTCGAATGTGCAGATCAGATTATCATTTTGGAAATATCCATTCGTTTCGTACAATTTGATTTTTGTCAGGCAGTCGCAGACATAGTAAGGAGAATCCATCATGCCGAAGTGCTCCCAGATGACCGTTTTACAGATAATATTTTCGGGGATCATAAAGTCAGGGTGAATTTTACCGTCGAAAATAGCGGGTTCGTAAAAGTACGGAATGTGATATTTGTCGAGCGCATTCGCGATGATCAGTTCCGATTTAGAGCGAACGAGTCCTCCCTTTTCCGTCCTGTAACAGAGGTTCTCGGGATAAAAATCAGACTCTTTCTTCTCAGGCATTTCAGGGGGATATTTATTGATATTTTCGAAGCAAATGTCCTGAAAATCCTTAAAAATGTCGATAAATTGACTAATATGGAAGTTAAGTCGCCTTATAATTTTGAGTTCACGTCTCGCGGCAGCTTTGGCTGCCTTTTTGTTTTTGAAGTCGTTGTATTCCTCTTCTGTTATTTCGGTCCACTTCGCTTTTTCCTCCCCTGCCGGGCGTGCAAGCCACTGTTCCTTTCCGTGGTTGTCTTTTTTATAGATATTCGGGATCGGCAGCTCGATCTTCTCCTCAAGTTGTTTTTCTCTTTCTTTAAAACCCGTTGCGTCGAGGTTTATGATGTTCATATTTATGCCCCTTTCTGATAACTATCCTGTATCATTTCGATAACGTTTTGGCAGATTATATTGCAAATTCACGTGCAGGAGAACGCCGAGGTCATTTCCCAAATATTCGCGATGATAATCATGAAAAACTTATTCGTAAAATGTCAGAATGCGCTTCAATGCGCCACGAATCTTCTGTCAAAAAATGGTTCGTAGCACAAAAATACTGTTTTGCGCTACGCTGCGAATCTCTGCAAATCAAACGTAGCGCAAATATGGCTGATTTGCGCCATAAACTTTCTTCCGCAGAACAATTCATGGCGCAAAGTGGCGGTTTTGCGCTACGCCGTGAATCTCTGCAAATCAAACGTAGCGCAAATATGGCTGATTTGCGCTATAAACCTTCTTCCGCTGAACAATTCATAGCGCAAAGCGGCGGTTTTGCGCTACGCTGTGAATCTCTGCAAATTAAACGTAGCGCAAATATGGCTGATTTGCGCTATAAACCTTCTTCCGCCGAACAATTC
>JAEEGL012127672.1_pt1 | contig 27061 bp, 27 predicted proteins | sample 9134231 | NCBI WGS metagenome assembly JAEEGL01 (sample SAMN16246548, study PRJNA631951) | gut metagenome | biome: gut microbiome; feature: rumen; material: fiber-attached | host: Bos | place: Iran: Karaj | collected 2018-10 | reverse complement strand
CCTCTGGCCGCAGGTCCCAGATCGAGTATCACACGATACGAGGCGTCTTCGTACACTGTCTTCGAAGGGATCTCGCCTGCCGCTATCTTACAGAAAATACAGTCATCTTTCATATCGAACCTCCTATATGCCAAAAGGGAATAACACATCAAGATTACGAAGCAGCTGATGTGATCCCTTCACTGTCATGTCTCCTCCCATGAATGCACGCTGGAAGGTCATTCTTCCGGAGACTATCTCGTTCATACAATCAACGGTCATCTGGAGTTCGACGTCATATCTCTCCACATCTCTGTAGAAGCAGTCCATCTCACCGTCTTTGACCGCCAGTGTCAGGGGCAGACCGTTGCCCATGGATATCTTATAGCAGCCGTCCATTCCTGCCTGAGGCTGGAAGACATGCTTAAAATCATTGATGAACTGGCTGTCGTCTTCCGTATCATCGGAGCTCATCATCTCCCTGAAACGGGATGTCAGTTCCTGAATATCTTCCTTCTGGCGCTGAACATACATCTCATCGGCAGCCAGCTGCGATAACTGCTCCGATTCCTGAGGAGTAAGATCTATGTTCTTCGTTATGGATATCTTCTGCTTGACGGCATGATTGCTCGCGGGCAGTGACGGCATGTGCTGATTGATGGTTCTGTACAGACCTTCGGCCGTCCTCTCGATGATACTGATATAATCGGAATTATTCTCTATGACCGTGGAGTCCAGGATATATCCGCATACACCGTTACAGGGGATACCTCCGAGTATCTCCCAGGCTTCCGACAGATGCAGCTTGCCCTCACGCTCTCCATAAGTGGTAGCCATCACCACGGGGCACATATATATCTTGGAGATAAGCTCCTTATCACCGAACAGCCAGCACGCATCAAGGAACTGCTGCATATATCCTCCGATACCATGCCACTCTACGGTCGTGGCCAGGATGACACCATCAGCATTCTTCAACGTCTGAGGCAATGTCGTAATACTGTTCCTGAGTTCATACAGATGGTAGGTCTCGACATTGACTCTCAGTTCCTCCAGGACCTCCTGCATCTTACCTATACAGAACAGGGTGGGATCATCCATCATCCCCCTGCCGCCATAGTAAATATTGATCTGCATATGACCTCCAAAATGATTACTGTTTATACCTCGTAAGTATACCATATCTGAAGGCAAAACACACATCATGCAGCATCCCCGGAGATCAGGAAACATCCGCCGTGCGATAGCGCAGACAGTAATTCAGACTTCCGAATCTGATCTCATCCCCCACCTCAATGCTGCGCTGTTCATTGGGGCTAAGCCGTATTCCGTTTAAGTACACCCCATTCGTGGAGTTAAGGTCAGAAAGGACCAGATCGTTACCTATCTTTTCAACTCTGGCATGAAGTCTGCTGACAGAGGGATGATCGATGCAATGATCTACATATCCGGTCAGTTTACCTATGGTGCAAGGGAAGTGATCCAGGTCTATATGCTGTTTATTTCTGCGGTCAAGTGCATACAGTTTATAACTGTCCTGTGATCCCTTCTCGTCGAAAAACACGGTCTTACCGGATTCATCATCCCCGGGGCCATCGTTAAGGCAGTCCACCCGGGGTTTTCGTCCAACGGGAGGCACCGGCCGGGAAATAAACTCCTGCATATGAACTGCCGGTATAGATGAATACTCCGTAATGAAACTGTTATCATCCGGCATTTCTTCTTTTTTATGTAATGAGCCGACGCCTGCGGCCCTGATCCTTCTGCAGATCGTGATCACGGTTCCCATAACAGCCATCAAAGCCGAAACAGCCGCTCCGGCTATCAGGATCAGTTTTTCATCATTCTCAAGATACACAAACAGATAAGTCACCGCACAGGCAGCAATTCCCAGGATCCCGCATATCGCCATGATGACCGGAGCGATCCGTGACACCGGCCCGGGATCTGCTGTTTCATTAACCGGCAGACCGGCCATATCCTGTCCGTTCATGTGCCCCATTCCTTCATAGACGGAGTCATAGATTGAATCTCCTTCGTCGGATTCCGTACCGGGATCCGAAACGGAAACCGTTCCGTGAGGATCCGTATCGCATACATCCTCCGCATCATAGCATGCCTCTGCCATCAAAACCGCGTCCCAGACATCCGCACCGCACTTCTCATATTGTTCGTACATCCTGTATATCAGATCGGAGGCCTCATTATCATCAGGGGATACCCTGTCCAGAAGATAGTCCATAAAGGTCTCTATTCCGGCCAATGATTCCGTCACTCCGGTAGAAATATTGTATAAAAACGAATATCTGTTTCCTGAACAGTTGTAATAGATGAGATTCGGATCCAGACATATCCTGCGTACATCAAGCAGATACCTGTCCACCTCCTCACACGAAGCCCTGATCGCATGAAACAGAGTCCGTATATCATCCATATCCAGATATCTGCTTCCATACATCTGCCTGAGAGTCAGTTTGGAAGTTATATCATAATAGTTGTACTCATTCCCGTCTATCGATCTGGCTTTGGATGGCAGCAGATATTCCATCCTCTGGCTTTCGAGCATTTTCTGCTGGTACCCCACCGCATTATCATCTTCGGTTTTACATATGACCATATAGTTATGATGCTGTTCCTTATAATATGTAATATCCATCTTCAACCTCCATCCAAAACTCTGCCAACAGATCTGAACAACCGGATCCTTTTGGTAAACGAATAGTTATCTGCATGTACCTCATCCGAAATACTCCAATTAGATGAAGGGATCATTCCTGCGTGATACGAAAGCGGGTGCTTTACCGTAAGAGAGGACGATACCACCACTTCGGAATCTGTAACCTCCCCCTGTGATTCCACTCTGCCGGTTCCCATATACTTTATCCCGTACTGTTTTTTCATATGGGAATTCATCCACTCCGACTGTGCCTCAACGGATCTGATCCCGGATGCGGTCTGACTGGCCAGCATATAATTGTCCTGAAACAGCAGACACCGGTCGTACTCGAAATATCCGAGATATATGATCCAGACCAGGATAAAAACAACCCAGGGGACAACAAATGCCGCCTCGACCGTCATATAACCGTTACTTATATCTTTATCCGAAAACAATCGTTACCACCCCCATCCCTGCGGCTACAAAGGGGATAAACGGAACCCTGCTATGCAGTCCCAATCTGTGTGACATGAGCATGGCTCCGGCAAATACGCAGTTAAATATCAATGCACCGGCGACCATGTATATGCAACGTTCAAATCCCAATCCCAACCCGAGTTCGGTGATCAGAATCCCGTCTCCAAGTCCGATCTTTCCTTCGGTAATTACAGACAAACCTATCAGCATGATTCCGGGAATAACCGACATCAGCAGATCCGCAATGTCATATTCCCCATGTTCGGAACTGACCAGAGAAATGACCGAATAGATAAGGACGACCGCAAATCCGCTCATTGGGATATGTTTTGACCGGATATCAAATATGCTCAGCACTATAAGGATCAGGATTCCCGTTACCATCCACCACAAACCGAACATGCTCCTCTCCCTCCCACTTCAGACAGATGGACCGCCTGTATATCTCTGCGTATCCCCGAACAATACAGATCACTGTGATATCTATTTCCGTAATCGGTCACATATACGCTGCCAACACCGATACCGCCTCCGCACAGTTCACACACGTGATAGATCTCGCCATCCCTGTTACGAAGCCCACTGACAGATCCTGCAGCCACGCTTTTTGTACTCGGATTAAGATACCGGCACTCCAGATCGGTGTGATATACGGTCCCGGTCCGTGTTATATAAACTATAGGATCTTCATCTGTATCGGGAGATGAACACGAGGCTCCGTCATATCCTACCCAGGCATGACCATAGTATGAGGTTCCCAGCCTGTATGTCCTGATCCCCATATTTACCGGAAACTTCAGCCCGTATGTAACCGACAGCTTCACGATACCGCCGTCAGACATCACCGATGATCCCAGATAACTGATACCGGCACGCCCTCCTTTGATACCGCCTCTGCGCTCTACCGTCTCACCCAGATGCCCCGATACCGATGTCATGGCATACACCGTTGATCCTATTCCTGCAGGGATCCCCTCACCCGTGCCATGCTCGATCGCATAGCCGTAGCTGCATATCGAGTTACCTGTCTCATGCAGTGCCGCTGTGATCCTGCTCGATGTTTCAACCACCTGAATACCAAACAGCAGGTTGATCACACAGAAAATAAAAAACGGAACGATAAAGGCCGCTTCAACTGTCATGGATCCGGCGGCACCCGGCGAAACTCTCCTGTCTTTTGATCTGTTCATAATCACATATCCTGTCATTTTTGTATCTTTCCTTGTCCGGAGTCCTTATGCTTTAATACGAGGTTAACAGGTTCCACAGGAGAGCCTCCCCGGATGCCGCCGTCACTTATGCGTAATAGTAGCCGCTTCGTCTTATCACCTCTGCATTGTGTCCATGGCCGGATCCCGTCACTATATCAACCAGGAAACTCTGCATACAGTAGTCCATTTTGAATGACCCGTTTCCCGCGGTCAGCCTCACATCCATCTCCATTATGTCCATGGATCTGGGCAGAACCCCCGAAAAGGATGTCATTATGAGCATTGTCTTAAGGTAGTCACCATATTTCGCACCGGGTTGTCCCGGATAACTCCTGATAGCACTTTTGGGATGGAACAGGCAGGAAATATCCGTATGCCAGGTTTCGAATGTCTTGACAACAGGGACTCCGTCCCCGTCCAGAAGGATCCTTATATCCTGCAAAGATTCCACATATGCCCAGGCAAGCAGAATGGCCCATTTAACCGGTTCCGCCAGTTCGGGACACATGATGACCGCGGTCAGGGACAACGCGAGAGCCTCAGCTTCGGCCATCCTCCCCCCGTCTGTACAAAGATAGGCAAAATTGGCCCCCTCTCTCCATAATGAAAGGGTTCTGCACACAGCTTCCAGATTATCCCAGTCGGACTCATTGCCTTTGATCACATACTCAATTTCATATGACAGCAGTGACCCTTCTTTTAAATGGTTGTAGTATCCGCATTTATCAAACAGGTATTCATCATATGTGAGAGGTCCGGCACTTCGTCCCAGACTTCTTTCTTCTTCACTTATCCCGTATCCTGATATAAGAGATCTGTGTGACAGGTAATCCGAAAGTTCCGTTCTGGTGCGGGATATGGACGCAGTATCATCCAATACCATCCCCAGTATCCCTGCATTCCGAATGGATTCAACATTATCGGCGGGATTATTGAGCGGGATCTCTTCAAGTTCTCCTTCCTCATTTTCGACAGTAGGAAGTCCGATCGAATCTATTTCCCCCCGGACCTCCGCTCTTCGTGCCCCGGTGTCATAATCGAACCCACTCCCGGCCAGTTCCGATGTCAGGTCATCTATTCCGCTGATAAGCATACCTTTAAGAGTAGTATCCATATAATCAGCGACTTGTCTGCGTACCGCTTCCGCGTTATTATCCGTAGCCAATGCGTATTCCGGAATATCGACACTGGTCAGTTTCATCTCAAGCAGATCTCTGGACATGGCCGGTGTGGATCCATCGAGATTCTCGGTAAGATAATGTGCAAGTCTCGCCCTTACCGCTTCAATCCCACCGGCTCCGCCGCAGTAAGTCGTATCCACAAACAGCAGATCGTATTGCTCAAACAGTTCCTTATTAAACTCCGACAGAACCGAATTGATGCTGATATCAGCCGCGCACAATGCATGCAGTCTCGTAGCATTGATCCTTGCACCCTCAACGAGGGTGAGGATCAATGATAACAAAACCGCTAATGTAAGAGATAAATATACTGTCAGGTATCCTTTTTTCATGACATAACGGCATCTGAATCCGAAGAAATCTTATTCATGATCGTTTCAACTATCGCTCTGATCTGTTTTTTGAAAATAAGGACCAGTCCGATCAAAACCACGATGATGAGTATCACTTCAACGGTTCCCATTCCGTCTTCCATCGAAGCCAGGTCAGCCGGCCCGTATAACCCTTCGGTTTTTTCCTCCATCCTTTCCTTTATTGTTTGAAATGTGTTCATAATCTTCTCTTTCATGATTCCCTCCTTTTTATGATGAAAAAGACATATATGCCGGCACCATGATTATGATCATGACTACCGTAAGCATCATCACCATCGGCAGCAGAAGTTTGGTCGATGCCTCTTCACCCAGCTTTCTTGCTTCATTCTTACGCAGCGAAAAAGCATCTTCCGACTCCTCTTTAAGCATCGCGATCAGATTAGTGCTTCCTTTTTTCATGTTCTGTATCAGCAATGCTCCGAATCTCATGTATTCTCTGGTTCCGCACCTTTTTGCGAAATGTTCTATCGCTTCCGACTCGGATATCCCCACTTCCAGCTCATGAGCTGTTATCAACAGTTCCCTGTCCAGATATGTGCGTTCCTTCATTTCCGTTCCACCGGCTTTATGCCCAAGTCTGATAAGACAGTTCCTCACACTCATCCCGGCGCCCATATAAAGCGTCAGCTGCGAGACAAATGCCGGATAATCGATCAACAGGTCCCTTGATCGCTTCTTAAGCCTGCTGTTTACTTCCGATTCCTTAAAAGGGATAAGCATCACCATGATAATGATCACGCCCATCAGCATCATGGGGCTGATGTCGTCTATCTCCTCCGTCCAGATGATCTCTCCAAATGATATAGCCGTAGGAAGAGTCATTCTGTCAGATGATTCACTGGCTCTGTCCGCATCGGATACGGCTTCCTCCAGTTCCTCCGCCATCGCAGCCTCCGGAGTAAGCTCTCTCGGGCATATCTGCAGATCCCTGACTATGTACCAATGATCTTTTCTATATGAACAATCGCCGGTCACCGTTACCATTCTTGGTTCGGTCAGTTCTTCGTTGTGAACTATCCCGTCATAGTCCAACAGTTCGTAATCGCTGCTTTCCCAGCTGATCGAAAAGGGATATCCCTCCACGGATCTGGGGAAGATGAGCGGATATATGATATGATCCGGCCTGTCGTTATCACCCAGGATCAGATCGTCTGCTTTATCAGACATTTCTTTATACAATTCATCCGCCTGTTCATATGAATACACCTGCGCCGGTACGCTTATCTGAAGCGGAATCTCCCGGAACGAATCATCCACTGCAATCCCGGCGGACAGATCCGCATCTACATTCATACCTCCGTACGTATTCCTGTAGATTACATCTCCGTCCTGCAGAATATGCTGATCCAAAGCCATCCACGATACCGCCAGGCATATCACTGCACCCACGCCCATGATCAGCATGGCTGTAGATATGATCTCTATGCGATAAGCCGCGATGCGTCGGTCAGGTGCATCTCCGGGATACAGTGTCTGCAAGTTATTTTGAAGTTTGCGATCCCTCATGCCTGATGCAGCCGTCCTACCACGCCCGTTAAGTCTCCGGCTGAATATCTTATCCCACCACGTATAGATTTGAACGGCCGGAGCCAGAAAGGCTCTTGAATAGCCGGTCTCTACCTGCGGCAAACTGGGCTTTGATATTTTTGCACACAGCCAAAGCACTATGAGAACGACCAGAATAAAGATATATAAAGCGATCATCCTACTTCTCCTAACTTGCAAATCAGATGCGTATATCAACTAATCTCTGAGAGATCAGGTACGCCGAAACATATATGAGCAGGCAGACAGTCATAATTGCTATACCCGCCACGTTATGATACAGATCATCAAAGAATCCGGCCGAAGATATATCCATATACAGGATCATGAAAAATGGAACCAGGCTCATTACATTTGACTCCATCCGTCTGGAACTGATCATGACCGAAATCTCCTGTTCGACATCTGCTTTCTGATCGATCATCTCCGCTGTCATCTCTATGGTTTCGGTAAGATTTCCACCGCTCCTCTTGGCTATCGCGAAGACTTCTCCAAACTGTCTGATATCATCCACACCGCTTCTCGAACCCAGGTCCAGAAGCATCTGTTCCAGGACGAGATTGTTATCCAGACCACGCCTTATATGATCAAGTTCCCTGACTATGATCCCTCTGCTCCCATATAAAAGAGTCATATCCCTCCAGGCTTCCCGAAACGAATTCTCTATCGAGTACCCGGCTTTCTGATTCGCTGATATCGAGGACACAGCATCTTTGAACTGAAGCGCCAGTTCAGCCCGTCTTTTGCGTCCGTAATCCTTTCTTCTGTATCCGAGAAAAAAGGGAAGAAATGCCGTAAGTCCTATTGATACGATCAGTGAATCGTAAAAGAAATGCCCTATTGCCCATGCCAGTATCAGCCCGATAAGCAGATTCAGGATAAGCTCCGATAACGTGAATCTGTAGTTTTTATAATCAATCTTCTTTTTTTCGACTTCGGATGCCTGCTGCATAGAGCTTATCCGTGCAGATAAGTTCGTTTTCTTTGATGAGTTCTCCGATGATCCTGCCCTGTTCACTGACTCCTGTCTCCTTAAACCTGTATAATATGTTTCTCCCTATTTCGTCTGTCCCGTTGTCTATGATCTCGGTGATCTCCAGTACTCTTCTGGATCGGTCTCTGAGTCTGCCCAGATGTATCACCAGGTCTATCCCGGATGCTATCTGCCGACGGATCGCTCCCAAAGGGAGTTCCATGCCCATCAGGATCATGTTTTCCAATCTTGAGAGCATATCCTTACAGCTGTTCGCATGTCCCGTTGACATGGATCCGTCATGCCCCGTATTCATAGCCTGCATCATGTCGAATGCCTCGCCTCCCCTGACTTCACCTACGATCACTCTGTCAGGACGCATGCGCAGACTGGATTTGATCAGGTCTCTTATCGATATCTCCCGGCAGCCTTCGACATTGGCGTTCCGGGTCTCCAGCTTGACCAGATTCGGCAGATCCAGTATCTGCAGTTCTGCGTTGTCCTCGATGGTGATGATCCTTTCATCTCTCGGGATATAGGCAGACAGAGCATTCAGAAAGGTTGTCTTACCGGATCCGGTTCCTCCGCTGATGAATATGTTGTATCTGGCCTTTACCAGATCAGCCAGTTCTCCGGCTGTTTCTGCCCGGAGAGATCCGAATCTTATCAGATCCTCCATTGAGATCGGTTTATCTGGGAATCTCCGGATCGTTACGATCGGACCATTCAGCGCAACAGGCGCAAGGACTATGTTTACCCGGGAACCGTTTTCAAGTCTGGCATCAACTATCGGATTGGCTTCATTTACCACACGATTGCATCCGGATACGATCTGCTGGATCACGTCTTCAAGCTTCTCCCTGCTCTCAAATTGCATGGGATACCGCATAAGCTTCCCTGATTTTTCGATAAAGATGGTTTCCGGTCCGTTTATCATGATCTCCGTGACGGTCGGGTCATCCACCAGTTCCTGAAGAATGTCCAGTTTTCGAAGAGCATGGAACAGTTTCTTTCGCAGCAATTCCCTGTCGGATACACTCAGCTTTCTCACCCTGGGATCCGATATGATCATCCCGTCTATCAGCTCATACAGTTCCTCATCGCTCGTGTCTTTTGAATAGTCGATCCTGTCTATCAGTGCATTCTGAAGTTCCTTTTTTAATTCCGTTATGTCATTCACCATCGTTTTCCGCCCCGTACAGATCTTCATTTATCACCGCTTTTACATATCCCCCCAGTTCACTGTGCGTCAGCATATCCGGTCTGGGTGGAATGTCGCTGAATTCAGGCAACCGGAACTTCAGCGTCTTGCCTACTATATCCGCTCTGGAATGCTCCACCATCCATCTCTCGTATTGGGCCAGTTTGGCGGCTGATATGCTGTCATCCCTGACAAGCGTATATATCCGGTCACAATACTCCATAACCTCCAGTACACCGCTCATCGAGTCCGTCAGATCAAGTATCAGATATTCATAGTCCGTAGCCAGTTCCATGGCCTTCATGAGTTCCACCCACCTCTGCCCGTTACGGTCATATGTATCGTAATAAGCTTCGGCCGGCGGTAACACATCCAGATCTCCCACTCTGTGAACCAGAAGCGGGATCCGGAGTGACAGCTTGTCCTGCTCACAATCGAAGTAATACAGAAGATCGGTAACATCACTCTTGAATTCCGAATTGAGCCATCCGGACAATCCCGAGAAGTTCTCAAAGTTCATATACAAGCACTTGTGTTCAGCCCCCAGCAGCTGTCCAAGCGACATTGCAAAAGTGGTCTGCAGACATCTTCGTATCGGAGAATAAATACCGATAACCTTCCACGGACAGGAACGAAGCCGCTGTACGGAGGAGTCATGTACACTATCCGGAAGAACCTTCAGCACCGATTCCATCAGGTCTTCACGACTTTGAAACCTGTTGATAAGTATTGCCTTCTCCTCTACGAAGTCCGGGGTTTCCCTCAGCAGTATAAGAGTCACCGGAAGCGCCTGCATAAGATCGGAATCATAAGCTGATTCACTGATGATCGCGGTATCGACATCATGCGCCGCCACATATTCACACAACGCCGAACTGCTGGTAAAGGTCGTTATATTGAATTGCCCGTACAGTGCCTGATCCAAAGCACCGCTCAGATTCAACGCATAGTTGGAATCCAGATCACATACGGCAATAGTCCTGTAATTCATGATTTCAAAAAACCTCCAAAATAAACTGCTGTTCCGATCAGAACCGGGATCGAAAAATGTATCTGATGATCCCTGATCGTACCTCCTGCCATCGAGGCGGGCTTATCGTAGACTATCAATCTGCCCCCGGCCGATACAGCCTCTATATAGGCTTTCATCACTCGCAGTCGTTCATGCAGTGTACCGGCAGCTATCATTTTCACAAGGCCTATACATGCCCCTGCGGCAAAGGACATGAACACTGTGATCAAAGAATCTGCAAAGGGCATATATGCGGGCAGTATCATGATCAGCTTGATATCTCCGGCTCCCAATGTCCCTATCATGAACAGCGGATAAAGCAGGATCATGATCCCGAAGCTTCCTGCTATGGCGATCAGGGCTTCATCAACGGATCTGTGGCTTATGATCCAAAGCTGAGATACCAGCATCCCGAAACATGTGACTTCTCTCGGGATCCGCCCGCTATACACGTCGCAAACTGCAGCGACAGAGAGTATAACGAGACACAAAAACAAAACGTTTCCTTTCAGGTTATAAAAACTATTGATCGTGGACCTGATGTTACTGGTCCTTCTGACCGGTCATGGAAGTAACCGGAAAGATGTGTACCTGTCAGTACACGTATTCTCGATGCGACGCATCGAATCGGTGTGAAATGCATCATACACGGACGTTTGTCGATTTGCAACCCCTTTTTATAAAAAAATGGTCTGTCATGTATGATTTGTAAAAATCTTACAAAAGCCGGGATCACAAGCCACATACAAAAAGCCCCAAACACCGATATCTACAGTGTTTGGAGCCTGTCAAACAGGTTAAAAACCCGACTTCCCTTTTCTTAACTAATTAGAAAATGCGTCATACAGCGCCACATGATCATAGATGCATCGCCATGAACTCCAGGCATCTGCCGTCACGCATATGTATCTTTTGCCCTCGTTCGATATCTGGTAACTGGCTCCGCAGCAGCCGCTCTCTTTGACATATCCCGTCTTGGCACAGATAACCTCTCCGTGCGTATCCTTATCCTCTATCCTGCGCAGGAACCAGTTCGATATCTCTATACCATCGGGGTGCTCTGTGGTTTTCGATGTGGTATATATGTGAGCACTCATGATCTCTTTGGCCAGCTCGTTCTCCACTGCCGCCTTCATGATCATCGCCATGTCGGTCAGCGTACAGTAGTGGTCGTCATCATATATTCCCACGCAGTTCGTGAAATGAGCCGTGTCCGACAGACCGAGTTCTTCGAGTTTGTCATTCATCATAACCACGAACCGTTCTTCACTGCCGGCCGTGTACTCTGCAAGTGCCAGAGCGGCGTCGGCTCCGGAAGGAAGTATCGTGCCGTACATGAGATCCCTGACCGTCACGCTTTCGCCTAATTCAAATCCCACGCTCGAACAGTCATGGCTGTATGCAAAATCAGTGATGGATATATCTATCTTGAAGCGGTCGTCCAGATCGGTTACGTGCTCCGCCGCTACGAGTACAGTCAGTATCTTGGTCATGGAAGCCGGATAGATCCGTGTATTGCCGTCGCGTGAAGCCAGCACGGTACCGTCATCCGCATCTATCAGCACCGCATATGTGCTCATGACTTCTTCGGAAGGTGCTGCCGCATCATCTGCTCCCGTTACATCGTATCCGGAGAAGAACTTCTCTTTTTCCTCGGAATATACTTCAGCATAGGGACCGTACTCCGTATCTGCATATTGGGGTTCTTCAGCGGATTCTTCAGGTTCTTCATCGGCCTGTTCAATCTCATCGGGAACCGGTTCCTGTTCGATGACTTCAACCTCCGCAATATCCTCTGCGGTGTCCGTATTATGCATGTGGATCAGTATACCGGCCACGACAGCTGCGATCGTCAGCGGGATCACGCATGCCAGATACGGCATCAGTCTTCTTAAGCGCAACTGCCTGTCTTTTGCTTTGCGCATGGCTATAAGCCGGGCTTCCCGCTCGGAGCGTATCCCGGCTTCGGACTCATATCTGTCCAAAACTTCATCTTCTGTATCGTTATTCATTTATCGCCAAGAGCAGTCACGTACTCATATATTACGCAGACGCTCTGTTATCTCCTTTACGGTATCTGCCACCCGGTCAACTTCATCGGGTGTATTGCTGTCAGACAGCGTGAATCTGACCGATCCGCGGGCTTCGGATTTACTCCGGCCTATTGCTGTCAGTACATGGGATGGGGCTATGGCACCGGTCGAACAGGCCGAACCGCCGGATGCACATATCCCGGCCTGATCCAGCATGATCAGCAGGGTCTCACCTTCTATTCCCTCGAACGAAATATTCACATTTCCCGGCAGTCTGGTGTCCTGTGCACCGTTTAATCTGCTTCCGGGGATCTCATTTAACAGTCTCTCTGTGAGTCTGTCTCGAAGCTTCACGGTCATTTCTCCGGATCGCTGCATGCATTCTCCGGCGATACGCATCGCTTCACCGAATCCGACTATCCCGGGGACATTCAGCGTTCCTGCCCGTCTGCCTCTTTCCTGAGCTCCGCCGTGAATGAAAGGATACACCAAAATCCCCTTACGGACATACAGCATTCCCACTCCCTTGGGACCTCCAAGCTTATGTGCCGACGCTGACATCATATCCACATGCAGATCCTTAAGATCGATCGGGATATGTCCCACAGCCTGTACCGCATCGGTATGGAACAGCACCTGTTTCTCACGTGCGGTTTCTCCGATCTCGGCTATGGGTTCTATAGTACCGATCTCGTTATTGGCGTACATGACCGAGATCAGAACGGTTTCGGGACATACTGCCTCTCTCACCTGCGCCGGGTCTACAAGTCCGGTTTCGGATACAGGCAGATAAGTCACCCTCACTCCCAGGCGTTCCAGTCTCCTGCACGTGTTGATCACGGCATGGTGCTCGATCCGGGATGTGATGATATGACAATCCTTAAATCCCCTGGCTTCACATACGGAAAACAACGCCCAGTTATCCGATTCGCTTCCTCCCGATGTGAAGTATATCTCTTCGGGCCGGGCTCCCAGAACGGAAGCCGTCAGGTTCCTGGCCGAACTGACAGCCTTTGCAGCGGATGCGGCCAGCCGGTATATCGCCGAAGGATTTCCGTATTGATCATCCAGATACGGTCTCATGGCCTCACGTACTTCGGGATGCACCGGAGTGGTTGCGGCATGATCCATGTATATGATCGTATCGCTCATACTCATAACAACATATCCAATGCAGTTTTTTCGGTATCGTCGGGCACGCCGTAGAGAACACCTCTGCTGCCGGTCGCAATATAGAACCGGCCATATACACGCGGGTCGCCTTCAATACTGTTGATGTCACCGAATCTCTGGTATCTGCTGTTCAGTTTCACATATGATCCGCCTTCGTCCACGGTCCTGTAGAAACCGTAGCTTCCCGACAGTGTACCGGCCAGATATATGGCTTTGGGATCATTGAAATAATCAGCCCCGGATGCTCCCAGGCCCAAACCTATGCGGTATACGGCATCTCCCTGTTCACTGAGCCTGTATACGTGAACCCGCATCTTGTCTGGTTCAAAGGTTATCTTCCAGAGTCCTCCGGCTCCGACAGCGGCATAGAATACGCCGGTGCATCCGGAATCTCCACGAATCTCTGCCTTATTCGCACAGTCTATCTTGGCAAAATCCACTGTTGGGAATACCTCCGGAGTAGTGATCTGCTTGAATGTTTCTCCGCTGTCAGTACTGATATAGAACTCCGACCGGTCTCCGAATCCGTAGAAATAGCGGCTGTCGGTCCTGTCCGCATATACCTTCATGCCTCCGCTCAGCACATGCGCACCGTCAGTCCCCGTAACAGTCACCATATCGAATGATTCCCCGCCATCATGACTGACAATGACTCTGTTGACAGGCAGATCGATACCGTCCGCAACCGACCATACCAGATGTCCGGCATCCGCAGACAGTGCGACCCATCCGCTGTTCACATTCGGTTTTTCTATACGTCTGAAAGCACTGTCCAGATCATCACACAATCCGTAAGGCAGAGGTATACGCTCAAAGCTTCGTCCCCCGTCGTGAGAGATGATGAGTCCGCCACGGGTCTCACCTGTCCAGTTCCCCCTCGGGGTAACCACTATGGTGTCGGGATCCGTATCGGAATAATCGGCATTGATACATGTAATATATCTGTTGCCTCTGTCATCGGCAAAAGAATTATCACACTGCTTATCCAGATCCGTAAATGCAAATCCCCCCAGATCACCGAGGATATCTATAAGTACGGTATCCCCCGCCGGAGGAGCATATACATTCAGATGAACGGTTTCTTCCAGGCCGGTGCACTCGTCATGAAAGCTGACCGTATCTGCCAGTACATCATCCGTCCTGAACACTCCCGTGCCCGTATTAAACCATGCTTCATGCTCATTATGAGGATCAAGCTTCAGATCGGTCAGCCAATGGATCAGATTACGTCCGCCGTTGTACTCGGGCTTCATGTATGAGGTCCCAAACTCCATGACTCCGGTGTCCAGACCGTGGAGAATGCACTCCCAGGTATTGCCATAGTCGAGAGACCTGTATATACGGTCACCGTCATTACTGCATATGGTCGAAGCGATCAGCAGCCCGGGAGTCTGTATGCCGGCACTGATCCCGCTGAATCCGTATTCAAGCAGGCCTCCGGCAGTTTCAGCCGCGCCGGGAGTGATATCTTCGGGTGTGAGTGTATCCCAGTCATATCTGTATATCCTCCCACCGATACACGAGCCTCCGTCACAGCTGTATCCGAGTTCACGGATATATGCATTCCGCCCCATGACAGAGTATGTCACGTAGAGGTACTTGTCATCCATGGCATATCTCTGTGCCACATGGCCCGACATGGGCACACCTTCGATCTCGGTATCATCCGGTCCGGGAAGCGTAACAAATTCATTATCCGCATCCGAGAAAACATACAGGCTGTGTCCCCTGAGTTTATCGGATACGGCAGTTGTTACTCCGGCACCTGCTGCGAACATCACTTTACCGTCGGGACTCACCCCTGCGAATGTCGTATATGCCTCCGGGAAGGAATCCATATGTGTCCAATGTTCACCCCTGTCACCGGTTATCCACAGCCCTTCTGTCTGACTTGCAAAATATAGGTTCTCGGGATCATCCCTGTCCACAACCAGACGTAATCCCGTTCCGCGTCCGCCCAGATTGCCATGAACCATCATGGGCATCTCATAGTATCTGAAACTCAGCCCCCTGTCATGAGAGACCGCAAATACACCATGAGGATTGCCATATACACCGCAAGCGATATACAGGTAATCGGGATCAACGGGATCAAGTGCCAGAGCGATCGGATAGGTTTCCGACAGATCGTTCATCGAGACATGATCGATCAGACTGTACCAGCGTCCGGCCTCACGGTCGTACCCGTATGTACCGCCTATATCGGTACGTATATAAAGCAGGGAGGGATCCTTTTCATGAAAAACGAATCCGGTCACATATCCGCCGCCCGGGATAGGGCAATTCCGATAGATATACTTCTCTGTCTCCATACAGCCTTTCTCATTGGAAAGGCCTGTCACCAGACGTCATAAGAAGCGTCCGACAACAGGCCCGCAAATCAGTTCTGAAACAAACTGTACCACATCCCTTGTGGTTTAACTCGCAGATTGATTATATCATTTGTGACCGGGTGAGTAAAGGTTAATTGATAGGCACAGAGGGCTACTTCCGATACTTTTAACAGTTTGGAAACATTTTGTACATATTCTGTTCCATACTTACGATCTCCCAGAAGCGGCAGGCCGGCATGGGACATCTGAACACGGATCTGATGATGTCTGCCGGTGATCAGACGGATGTCGGCAATAGCGATGTGAGCGCTTCCTTCGTTAACCGGAACATCACGGGTACAGATCAGTGTGTACTCCAGTTTTGCGCTTTTTGCCTCTTTATGGGCAGGTGTGACTATGCTTGAATAATTGAGCTTTTTATCGTGATAGATATGATCCGTAAGGATGATGGGACTGCCTGCATCAGTACCGGTCTCCGGTATGTTACTCCCGTCATGACCGGGCATTACCCCTGCAAAATATCTTTTCTCTATACCGCCGGAACGCAGCTGCTCCGCCAGATGAGCCGCAGTCTTTGCATCTCTGGCCATCAGAACGATGCCTTCTACCGGCTGGTCGAGACGGTTGATCATACCCACAAAAGGCCGCTTCGATGTACGGGCTTCTCCGCGGAGATAATCCTCGGTCATGCTGACAACATCAGACTGCGATATACTCGCAGTCTGACTGGGTATGCCTGCAGGTTTATGCACGGCCAGTATGTACTTATCCTCATATACTGTATCGAGCAACCCAAACCTCCCGGAGCCTGCTGTTTCTTATATCTTAAAGCGGTATCCCACGCCCCAGATAGTCTCGATATACTGGGGGTTGGAGGAATCGGCTTCGACTTTTTCGCGGATCTTCTTGATATGGACGGTCACCGTTGCGATATCTCCGATGGACTCCATTCCCCATATCTCCCTGAACAGCTCATCCTTGGTATAGACATGGTTCGGATTCTCTGCCAGAAAAGTAAGCAGATCGAATTCCTTGGTAGTGAAATTCTTCTCCTCGCCGTTTATATAGACACGTCTCGCGGTCTTATCGATCTTCAGTCCTCTGATCTCGATGATATCATTCGGCTTGTTTCCACTGCCGACCAGACGGTCATAACGAGCCATATGTGCCTTCACTCTGGCTACGAGTTCAGACGGGCTGAAAGGCTTGGTCAGGTAATCGTCGGCGCCAAGCCCCAGTCCCCTGATCTTATCTATATCATCTTTTTTGGCGGAAACGATGATGATAGGTATATCCTTGCTGTCCCGGATCTCCTTACAGATCTCAAAACCGTCCACTCCGGGAAGCATCAGGTCCAGTATGATCAGCGCGTAGTCACCTTCAAGCGCTTCGCGCAGACCGTCTTCTCCGTTATTCTCGATATGAACCTCGAAATCGGACAGCTCCAGGTAATCTTTCTCAAGATCGGCTATCTCCTGCTCATCCTCAACTATCAGTATCCTGCTCATATGTGTTCCTCGTCTTTCTAGTCATGCTCGGCGGCCGCTTCATCCGGTTCTTCGGGTTCAATGTACTTCCTCAGCACAAAATGGATGCATGTACCTTCACCCTCTTTACTCGTGGCCCATATATAACCGCCATGATCTTCTATTATCTTTTTGACTATCGACAGACCTATGCCGCTGCCTCCCTGAGACGAATTACGCGACGAGTCGGTCCGATAGAATCTCTCAAATATCCTTGCCAGGTCTTTGGGCGCTATGCCCTTGCCGTTGTCCTCAATCTCGATCCTGACCGAGTCAACCTCATCCAAGATCCGTATGTCTATAACTCCATCCGGTTTGTCTATATATTTCACCGAGTTGCTGATGATGTTGTTGATGACCCTCTTCATCTGCTCCGGATCCGCGATGATCATCGTGTCGGGAGCGGTTATGTTTGAGTAGTTGAGCCGTATATTGCGGCTGTCCAGATCAAGTCCGACTTCCTCTACGCAGTCACCGAAATAATCCGCGATATTAAGCCTGTGGAAATCATACGGTATGCGGTTCGTGTCGATCCCAGCATACAGAGTCAGCTCATTTATGAGCTTATCCATATCGTTTGCCTTGTTATAGATGGTCCTGATATAACGGTCCATCTTCTCGGGCGTATCGGCTACTCCGTCCATTATGCCTTCAACATATCCTTTGACGGATGTGATGGGCGTCTTAAGGTCATGGGATATGTTGCTTATCAGCTCACGGTTGGCATGCTCATGTTCCATCATCTCATCCTGCGACTCCTTGAGTCTCAGGCGCATATCCTCATAATTGCGGTACATCGTATAGATCTCGCCCTTATCACTGTACTGCTCCGGATCGAGCTGATAGTTCAGATCTCCTTCGGCGACTTTCTGCAGAGCAATGTTCAACTGTGAAACCGGATCCAGAAATCCTCTCCACATCCAGCCTGTCAGAAACAGCGCCGTGATAAACAGTATAATGAGTATGGTGACCATCAATGCCGCTATCAGCGTCGGAGGGACAACACTGTTGATCTCATGCATGATATCGCCCGGCGGTATCAGGCCGGACTGAGCTGCACTGTGAGCCTTGATCGCATATGATCCGACGATCATAAAAGCGACCGCAGCCAGGAATAACGGCAATATGATGATCGCACAAAACGCTGCGATCAGGCGTGTTCTGATCTTCATACGTTCAGTTTATCACAATTACCGTCGTATAATGATTAAGAGAAAGTAAAATATGTCTAAATAAGTGTTTAGCAAGTTGACAGGAATACTCCCTTAACGTATAATTTCAGTAATCATTACTGATTTCATTCACGGGAAGATAAACAATCAGATTATGGCACTTAAGTATTCCAGACAAAGAGAAGCGATAAAAGAGTTTATGATGAGCCGGAAGGATCATCCTACGGCTGATTCCGTATATATGCATATCAGGGATGAGTATCCCAACATCTCTCTGGGAACCGTATACCGTAATCTTCAGCTGCTCACTGAGCTCGGTGAATTACAGAAGATCCGGGTCGGAGACGGTCTCGATCATTTCGATGCCGACACGAGACTGCATTATCACTTCTACTGTAACAGCTGCGGTGCCGTGATCGATATGGATATGGACAGCATAGAAGAGATCATTGATATCGCATCCAAGACGTTCGACGGTATCATTGAGTCACATAATCTGACGTTCTCCGGAATATGCGGCAAGTGTATACCCAAATCCTGATACACAGCCCGTTACCCGCAGTATTATACAAATATACGAACCGGTATCCGGTTCATATAAATATCAATCAACTAAATGATAAGGAGGAAGAACAATGAAATATGTATGTCCGGTATGCGGTTATATCCACGAGGGAGACAATCCCCCCGATGAGTGCCCCATCTGCCACGCAAGCGGTGACAAGTTCAAAGCAGTAGAGGGAGAACTCACTCTGGCAGCTGAGCACGAGTTCGGCATATATGCGAAGACCGTTAAGAACAATCCCGACATCACCGATGAGGACAAGAAGTATATATTCGATCAGCTGAAAGCAAACTTCACAGGCGAATGCTCCGAAGTCGGCATGTATCTGTGCATGGCACGTATAGCTCACAGAGAAGGATATCCCGAGGTTGGACTGTACTGGGAGAAGGCAGCTTACGAAGAGGCTGAACATGCTGCCAAGTTTGCAGAACTCCTCGGTTCCGATCTCGAACCCAACATGACCGATTCAACCAAGAAGAATCTGGCCTGGAGAGTAGAGTGTGAATTCGGTGCTACCCAGGGCAAGTTCGATCTGGCTTCATGCGCCAAGAAAAACGGTCTCGATGCGATCCATGATACCGTTCATGAGATGGCCAGAGACGAAGCAAGGCACGGACAGGCACTCAAGGGCATGCTTGACAGATACTTCAAGTGATCCAAAACACTGAACAAAGACATAAAAACAGGGCCGGTAAACGGCCCTGTTTCTTTATGCATATGATAAAACATTAAGAATTGTAGCTTGCAAGAAACTGTCTCGTACGCTCCTCCCTGGGGTTATCGATCACATCCCCGGGAGCACCCTGCTCCACTATGACTCCCCCGTCCATGAATATGACCTTATCCGACACATCACGCGCAAATGACATCTCATGTGTGACTATGATCATGGTCGTCTTTTGTTCGGCAAGACCGCGGATCACCTTGAGAACCTCGCCTGTTAGTTCCGGATCCAGCGCCGAGGTGGGCTCATCGAAGCACAGTATATCCGGCTTCAGTGCCAGCGCACGTGCTATCGCAACACGCTGCTGCTGTCCGCCCGATAGCTGGTGAGGATAATTATTCACACGGTCGGAGAGTCCCATCTGATCGAGCAGATTTCTGGCTGTGTCTTCAATCTGTCTGATATCCGGAGATTCAACGGTTATCTTCGGTGCGAGCATCACATTTTCCAATGCGGTATACTGCGGGAACAGATTAAACTGCTGAAACACGAGTCCGAAATGGAGCCGTCTCGCCCGTATCTCTTCGGGTTTAAGTGCGGGAGCATGTGCGTCAAATATCTGCTCTCCCCGGACGGTGATCGTTCCCTCATCCGGAGTCTCAAGGAAATTCAGGCATCTGAGCAGAGTGGTCTTACCGCTGCCGGATGATCCGATTATGGACACGGATTCTCCGGCTTCCATCGAGAAACTGATACCCTTTAATATGGCTTCGGTGTCGAAGCTTTTGTGTATGTCTCTGACCTCAAGAATCGGCATATCTCATCTCCGTGATGTGATGAATCACCTGAAGTAACTCAGTTTTTTCTCTATATACCCGAACAGCAGCGTTAATAATCCGCTGAATATCAGGTAGAACGCGCCGGTATAGAACAGCGGCCATATGATACCGCTGGACTTGATGAACGCCTGGCCGTTCCATATTATCTCATATACAGCGATAACCCTGGCCAGGGACGTATCCTTGACCAGAGTTATGATCTCATTGGACATAGGCGGTACTATGCGCTTTATGACCTGCAGCAGCACAACCTTAAAGAATATCTGTCTCTTGGTCATGCCAAGCACCTGTCCGGCTTCATACTGGCCGACAGGTATGGACTGTATACCGCCTCTGAATATCTCCGAAAAATAGCATGAATAATTGATCACAAAAGCTACGAGAGCAGCTGTGAATCTTCCGTTCGGTGATCCTCCCCAGATATTGACACCGAAGAAAATACCGGGGCCGTAATAGATTACGAGCAACTGAAGCATCAGAGGTGTTCCCCTGATGACCCATATCAGAAATCTGATGGGATACTTGATGACAGGCAGTTTCTCCATCGATCCGAAACTGAGTATCAGACCGAGAGGAAGAGACAGCAGCAGTGTCAGCCCGAATAATTTGATTGTACCTAGGAATCCCTCTAACAGGGACAGGGTAACCGTTACAAACATAGGATCATCCGAATTCCGGATATATTACTGTGCAAGGATCGCGTACTGTACTCCGTAAATCTCCGCGATCGAATTGATGGTTCCGTCAGCATACAGGCTCTTGAACTGATCGTTGATATATGCAGCAAGGTCGGAGCCTTTACGGCACCCTACACCATACTCCTCTGAAGTAAGCTGTACAGATGTAGTTACCAGGTCAGGATAGCTGGTACCCTCGCCCACCATGGCACCTGCCATCAGAAGGTCAATGATACATGCATCGGATGTGCCTGCTGCCACTTCCATAACTGCGTCAGACTGACTGGATACGGATGTGTAATTAAATCCGTTGTCTTCTGCAGCGGCTTCTCCTGCAGAACCTGCCTCTACGGCGTATTTAAGAGCCGAAGCGGATGCAGTATCGGTGACGGAAGCTGCCTTGTCAGCGCTTACGACTACAACCTGCGCGTTGTTAAGATAAGGCTTGGTGCACTCCATAGCGTTCTTGACTTCATCTGTAAGTGTCATGCCGTTCCATACTACATCGATCGATTTATTCTCAAGTTCCAGGATCTTGTTATCCCAGTCGATCTCCACGAACTCAACCTTAACACCCATGGAGGAAGCGATCTTGGTCGCCATATCTGCATCGAATCCTATCCACTCGCCGCTGTCATTCTTATAATCCATCGGAGCGAAATCGGTTATACCTACGACCAGTGTGCCCTTATCCTTGATATAAGCCACATCACTGTCGGATGCACCTGCACTTCCGGAACCGCATGCAACCAGTGACACCATGCATGCCAAAGCACATAAACCAGCAATAATTCTCTTTTTCATAATCTCCTCCTATCCGGGGACACGTATCCCCTCAACTCATACTCATCTAATGTAGCACAAAACTGCGTATATATCCATAGCCACGCCGTATCCTGAGGTACTTCACTGTGAATTCTAATCATTAAGGGGGATCGTTACCAGGAACATCTTGGAATAAGAAGCCGCCGGAGGATACCCGACTATATCAGGCTTCTGGACGAGCCGGATCCTGTATCCGTGCATGGAGATCACCTTATAGGCAATGGACAGGCCGAGTCCGGATCCGCCTGTGCTGCTTCTGGATTCGTCGCCTCTGACAAAGGGTTCAAAAAGGTGTTTTGCTTTGTCTTCTTCTATCAACCCGCCGTTATCACATACCATGATATCAGCTCTGCCGGTATCACGTGTCAGGTATATGCCTATACGTGATCCCTCCGGATTATGTCTGACAGCATTGACTATCAGATTGCTCAGTACTCTCGACAGCTGTAATCTGTCCGCTTCTATCATCAGTACATCATCCGGAACGCCGATATCAAGTTCCATCCCCGCATCCTCTATATCCTGGTATGCAAAAGCCGCGCACTCACGTACCAGTTCGCATACATCCGTAGATTCACGGTTAAGCCGGAACCCGTCACTGTCGAGTTTCACATAATCAAACAACAGGTCTATCAGTTCGCTCATACGGGCCGACTTCGTCCGTATCGCGGAATAGATCTCATCTCTGCGCTCGTCCGTGATCATGTTATCATCCAGTGCCTGTGCATATCCTGCCACGGTAGTTATCGGGGTACGCAGATCATGGGCTATATCGGACAGCATGAGATTCCTTCTGCGCTCATGATCTTCTCTTTCAGCCCTTTCCTGTTCCTCGATAGTCCTGAAATTCCTGACGATTATAAATGAGAAATGTATGGCCGCAATAACATACGGCAACAGTATGATGGCAACCGTGGCTATAAGGGTCAGCGTCAGCAGGATCCTGCTTCTGACGGACATATTGCCGAGGAGATTCATCTCCGCAGGAAGATCCAACAGTCCCGTGGTCACCCGGTTCAGTGCACCGAGAATGAGTTCCAGTGGACGGATGACCTGCTGCGGGATAATACTTGAGATAAGGCTTAAAATGGTCCCAAACAGCATGACGACCACTGCGACCCCCGCCTGAGCAAGACCTATATGAGCCACACTGTCCGTTCCGAAAAAGAAGATCATCAGCCATCTGAACACGGTACGGCTCAATACATAAAAGATTATCGCCTCCGCTACGGCGCAGGCGACAATAATCTGCATAAATTTAGCGATCAGAGTCAGTTGCAGGCTCTTAATGTCTTTCATATATCTCTCCGGAGATGGGCTTCTACTTCTCCAGTCTGTAGCCCAGCCCTCTTAACGTCTTTATATATTCAGAATTCTCATCGGACAGTTTGGATCGGAGCTTACTGATACATACCATTATATTATTATCCGCCACAAAATACTCGTCGCCCCATGCATACTCATAGATCTGCTGCTTGGTAAATACCTTGCCGGGATGAGTCATGAGCAGTTCCATGATCTTATACTCCACCCCCGTGAGTTCGATCACCTCACCTGCTCTGGTCAGCGTGAAACTCTCCGGATCAAGTACTAAATCCCTTACACATATCGTCGTATCAATGCCGGCTCCGGATGTGGCTCCCAGCGCATAGAATCTGCGCAGTCCGGAGTTTACTCTGGCTATCACTTCCAGCGGATTGAAGGGTTTGGCTATATAATCATCCGCTCCCAGGTTCAGACCAAGTATCTTCTCTGAATCCTCGTCCTTTGCGGATATGATGATCACGGGCACATTGTTATCCTCCCGGATATGCTTGAGTACCTGATAGCCGTCCAATTGAGGCATCATGATATCAAGCATGACCATATCCGGTTTCTGCCCGTCTATGAGACGGAGAGCTTCAATGCCGTTCTCCGCCTCGATCACCTCATAATGTTCGTTTTCCAGATAGAGCCGGAGCAGATCTCTGATCTCCGGCTCATCATCTGCGATTAAGATCTTATAGCTCATCGACAGTCTGTGTCTCCGTTTCATCCGATCCGCGAAGGATCAGGAGTTTTCTGTACAGGGCGGCATCCGTAGCATATTCATAAGGGGATACCCAGAATATCTCCAGAATTCCAAATGTGAAGATGCTTAAGATGTGCCATCCGAGGAATGACAGGTCGAGTACAAATGCCTTCCACTTATTGCCTGTCATCATCTCCTTACTGATCGCAAACGCCTGCTCCTGTGTCATCGTCGGGTCATCTGCCAGCAGATAGGGGATCATACGGTACTCATAGGCCTTAACGATACCCGGTATTATGAACAGCAGTCCCCACAGAATAGTATACAGGTCTCTGAAGAACATGGTAAGAGCAATGTTCTTATAGTTGTTGTCATAGCCATAACCGATATTGCTTACGCAGGCCTCTTCGTCCAGATTCCTCACGAAGAATCTCTGACATCCGACAATGAACGGATTAACTATGAATGCGTTAAATGCCATGAATATTGCCAGGACGATCACGAATACGAAAAGAAAAGCCAGTGCTCCGAACGCTATGGCTGCTCCCAGGGCAGCTCCGGAGATTCCGTTGACCTCCTGCACAAAATCATCCAGATCACCTGCCGGCAACTCAACCACTCCGGCCTCCTGAAGGTCCTCTGCCAGGTCACTGGCTATATCTCCGCTCAGCGTCAGATTTTCTCCGTTGATCGATACCGTAGTATTGTCCGGATATCCGCTGATCTCTATATCGGTATCAAATTCATCCGCCTGGCTGTAACTTCTGTTTATCCCATTGTTAAACGCGCTGAATCCGGCTCCTCCGCCGATAATGACCGATACCAGGAACGCTACGATCACGCTTCTCCAATAATTCCGTTTGAAGGTTATCCTTCCCTGTTCCTTAAGTTCTTTTCTGGTCCACATTTTTCACTCCTCCGTGTTGATCATTGTTCTGTGCAACGTTCATTTCATATATTTCTCCGTTGCTTACAAGATGATCATACACAGTAAACCTTACTGTCAAAATCGATGAACCTTAACTTATCCTTAACGAACACCGCCGGATGCATAATGCTCAAATCCGCAGGCCCGGGGGACCTGCGGATTGTGAAAGAGGTAAACCTTTCTGTTATACACCTGATCAAAATGTCATCGTAACGATCATGGGAGCATGACCTGTAAGTTTAAAACTTCTCGAATCGGGCTGCGATATACCCGCATAGAGCCTGAACGTCTTCTGCTCATGTACTCTTTCGCCCGCATCGGTCACGACAGTGAATGACGGATCCTCCAGGATCATAGTTGTTGTGATCGAGGTTCCTGCCGGAACATGTACGCGCTTGAAACCAGCAAGAATGGGATTGGGCGGAGCATCCTTGCTGCCTTCCGCTCCGATATATATCTGAACCACTTCATCGGTATCAACTGCGCCCGAATTCTCCACTACGAGTTCTATCTCTGCGGAATATACCTTGGAATCGGCGGCAACAAGTGCACGATGTGCCCTGTCTTCCTCAGATATATCAGTAATATCCTGCCTGATGACCGTTGCTGCCTTAACGGCTACATCCGAGTACGTCAATCCGAAACCAAACGGATACTGCGCCTCACTGTCTATATATCTGTAGGTCCTGCCTTTCATGGAATAATCCGTGAACTCAGGCAGTTTATATGAGCTGTCATAGAATGTGAGCGGTAATTTGCCGGAGGGAGATACATCACCAAACAGGATCTCGCTTAATGCCTCGCCTCCTCTGGCTCCCGGATACCATGCCTGCAGGATCGCATCAAAGTGATCGGCTGCGAATGACAGATCCATGGCTGAACCGGTCATATTGATATAAATGACCTTTTTGCCCGTCTTTGCTATAGCTTCACATAGGTTACGCTGTGATTCGGGAAGGAGCAGGTCGTTCTTATCACCGGATGCATAGCTGTTACCGGTATCACCTTCTTCTCCCTCAAGAGTCTCATCAAGGCCCACACACAAAATGACTATATCACTCAGATTCGCTATGGCAACCGCTTCGCTTATGCGGTCGTCTGCAACCGCCAGATGCTCTGTTCTGTCCTTAAACAGATGACATCCCGGAGAGTAGAATACTCTCGCGCCGTCTCCGATATATGATCTGATGCCCTGAAGCACGGTCACATACTGAGAACTGGTTCCGTGATAATTGCCTTCCAGAGCTTTGATACTGTCGGCATTCGGACCTATCACGGCTATATTGCTTATCTTATCTTTGTTGAGCGGAAGGATTCCGTTCTTATTCTGCAGGAGCACTATTGATTCAAGGGCTGCACGTTTCGAGAGCGCAATATGCTCTTTTGACTCCACCTCATCAAAACCGACAGTGTCATAATCACAGCCGTCCATGATACCCAGCAGATATCTTGTGGTAAACAGTCTGGTAGCTGCCTCTGTGATCTGGTCTTCCGTAACCAGTCCCTGCTCATACGCACTCATCATATGAAGATATGTATTACCGCAGTTTAAGTCGCAACCATTCTCAAGCGCAAGTGCCGCCGACTCCTGAGGAGTGGATGTCACCATATGCTTGGTGTGAAAATCAGCTATCGCCCAGCAGTCCGATACAACATGCCCCTTGAATCCCCACTTGCCTCTGAGGGTTTCCTTGAGCAGTGTT
>JAEEGL016683415.1_pt1 | contig 27062 bp, 24 predicted proteins | sample 9134231 | NCBI WGS metagenome assembly JAEEGL01 (sample SAMN16246548, study PRJNA631951) | gut metagenome | biome: gut microbiome; feature: rumen; material: fiber-attached | host: Bos | place: Iran: Karaj | collected 2018-10 | reverse complement strand
TTCAGCAGGTTAAGAATAAAGCAAACAACAAATTCAATAATAAACCTTTATTTAATAACGGAGAAGAAACTCCTGCAGATGAAGAAACTAAACCTGTTGAAAATGCAACTGAACAGGAACAAACTGAAAATTATAATAATCAAAATAATCCTCAGCAAAATAACAAAAACAAGAAAAATAAGTTTAATAAAAATAACAGGTTTAACAAAAAACCTCAAAAAAATGAAGAGCAAAATAGACCTGCAGAAGAGCCAAAGGCTGAAATTAATGCTGAAATAAAGCCTGAAGTTAAACCTGAAGTAAAACCGGAAGTTAAACCGGAGCCAAAGGTAGAACCCGAGGAAGTCAAAGCAGAGAAAGTACCTGAAAAAGAAGAAACAGAAAAACCAAAAAAGAAAACAACCGCTTCAAAAACAGGTGCAAGAAGAGGAAGAAAACCCAAAGCAGCTAAGGAAGAATAGAAGAATGCTTAAAAAGAAAATAAACGAATTTTTATTAGTTATCAGTGCATTTATCACTTCGAATAAGGCATTTGCTGAACTTGAAATTGAAGAGATAGATTTTAATCATGAAGACATTCCTGAAATTATGCCTGACCTTCCACATGTTCAGGATGTTGCTCCTGCTGTGCACCAAAGTGGTTCGTTTATGAGTCAGTATATCAACGAGCAAAATCTCATTGTTGCCGTTGTTGTTCTTGCCTGCGTCGTTGTTGCGCTTTTGATTGTCTTAATCTATTCTCTGTTCTTCCAAAAACCTTCAACAAAAAAGAAAAAATCCAAAGAGTTTAATGTTGATAATTCAGAAATTGAAGAATTTACAAAAGGCTCAAAAGATATTGAAGGTGCAGTAAAATCCTTCCTCGTCAGAACAAATCTTATGCATTAAATTTTTTAATTTCTTCTTCAAGTGCCTTGATGAAAGCAGTGTTCATCTGCTTATTTACGGCTGAGAATTGATAGGTAGGAAATGAAAGTTCTTTTTCAAAATCTTTCAGAGTTTTTTCAATTTTTGATGATGAGATTTTATCTGTTTTTGTTGCAACCACGATGCAGTTTTTGTTGTTAGCCTTTATCCACTCTGACATCTGAAGATCATTTTTTTGAAGCGGAAGTCTCGCATCAACAAGATGAATCAGGCATGTTAAGTCATCTCTGTTCAGAAGGTAGTTTTCAAGATTTTTCTGCCATTCATTTTGAATTTCTTTTGATATTTTTGCATAACCATATCCAGGAAGGTCAGCAAAGATAAAGGCATCATTAATATTAAAATAGTTAATTAATCTTGTTTTGCCGGGGACATTACTTGTTTTTGCAAGTTTTGAATTGTTGGTAATTGCATTTATAAGTGAAGACTTTCCAACATTAGAACGCCCTATAAGAGCGAATTCCGGAAGGTTAAAAACAGGGCTTGCTTTGAGCGATGGTGAGCTAACTATGTACTTCGCTTTTGTTATTTTCATGGCGTCTTTTCTGTTTATATACTACGCAAGAGAGCAGATTATAAACTTTAGGGTTGTTATAAACCGTAATCTCTGTTGAATTATCAGTAACACTTAATCCTATAGGAAGTTGTTGCTGGGCAAAAATATTCGTTTCAACATGTACTATACGAATGGGTTTATGTTGAATTATGCTCAGCGGTGCTGCCAAAAAGATTTCAAATGTCCTGAAAATGTTCATAGTAATTATAATAACAGAATATAATATTATTTCCAATAAAAGTAGTAATTAATAAACATATTTTAAGAATTGTGGAATTTTAAACTAATTTAAAATCACCGTTCTTTTTGATATGTTCAATCAATCCGCCGTCGTTAAGCAGTTTTACCATAACGTCAGGTATCGGAGAGAAAGTGATTTCTGTGTTTTGGGTTATATTCTTAATAATTCCCTTTTGAATATCAACCTCAAGTTCATCTCCTGCGCTGATTTTATCCGTGTCGCATTCAAGAACTAAAAGTCCTATGTTTATTGCGTTTCTGTAAAAAATTCTTGCAAAAGATTTTGCCAAAACAGCACTGACTCCGCAAAGTTTAATGATTTGAGGTGCGTGTTCTCTTGATGAACCCAAACCAAAATTGTTTCCGGCAACGACAAAATCTCCTTTTTTCATATTAGAAGCAAAATTAGGATCTGCATCTTCAAGGGTATGTTTTGCAAATTCTTCAAGATTTGACCTTAAATGGAACAAACGTCCCGGTGCTATATGGTCTGTTGATATATTATCCGGAAATTTCCAAGATTTTCCTCTAAGCATTTTTTATCTCCTATAATATTTCCTGAGGGTTTGCGATATACCCTTTTATTGCACTGTATGCCGCAACATAAGGTGACGAGAGGTAAATAAATCCTTTTGTGTTGCCCATTCTTCCCTGAAAGTTTCTGTTCTGAGTTGCCAGGCAAACTTCATCATCGCCTAAAATTCCGCCGTGAACTCCGACACAAGGACCGCAGCCGGGGGCTGTTACTGATGCACCTGCTTCAACAAGTGTTTCAATTATTCCCTCTTTCAATGCCTGAAGTAAAACGTCTTTTGATGCCGGAGTAACAATCAATCTTAAATCGGGATTGACTTTTTTTCCTCTTAAAATATTTGCGGCAATTCTCAAATCTTCAATTCTTCCGTTTGTGCAGGTGCCGATATAGACCTGATTGAGTTTTACACTGCTTAATTCATCAACCGTTTTTGTGTTATCTACGGTATGAGGGCAGGAAACTGTCGGTTTCAAAGTTGAAGCATCAATTTCAATGATTCTTTCATACTCTGCATCTTCATCAGGCTCGATTTTAACGAATTTATCTCCTCTTCCTTGTCTAGTTAAATATTCTTTTGTCTTTTCATCAGTTTTGAAAAGACCTGCTTTTGCACCTGATTCAACAGCCATATTTGCGATTGTAAATCTTTCAGACATCGGCATTTCGTCAATTGTTGAGCCTGTAAATTCAAGTGCTTTGTATGTCGCACCGTCTGCTCCAATCATTCCGATTAAATGTAAAATCAAATCCTTTGAGCAGACACCTTTTTGAAATTTACCGTTTACAACTATTTTATAAGTTGCAGGAACTTTAAGCCAGGTTTTTCCTAATCCGAAAGCGACAGCAATATCTGTAGAGCCCATACCTGTTGAAAAAGCACCCAAAGCACCTGATGTGCAAGTATGAGAATCAGCACCGACAAGAATTTCACCGGGGTTTACATAACTCTCAACAAGTCTCTGGTGGCAAACACCGACACCAGTTTCAGAAAGAATTGCACCATATTCTTTTGCAAATTCTCTCAAAACGACATGAGTGTTTGAAAGTTCTTTTCTTGGACTTGGTGAAGCGTGGTCAATAAAAAGAATTGAGCGTTTAGGGTTTTTAAGTTCTTTTAATCCTAATTTCTTAAATTCCTGAACCATCAGAGGGCCTGTGCCGTCCTGAACCATCGCAACATCGACGTTTGCAATACAAAGTTCACCTGCTTTAACGTCGTGTCCTGTGTGTTTAGATATAATCTTTTCTGCAATTGTCTGTTTCATTTATTTTACCTACATAACATTGTTTGCTTTTGTTTGCTCCATACGTTTTTTTAGAGCTCCCGTAGGAACGTAGTAGGGAGTAACGGTCATAATCTTAGCCGCAATATCGGGGTGATAATATATGAATTTGAGTTCATCTTTTGTCAGAGGCAATTGAGTGTGAACGTTTGCATATCTTGCAAGTTCAAGGATGTTTCTTGCTTCATCTTCATCTTTAAACTCAATTTCAAGGTTGTTATATACGTTTCTGAACCCTTTAATACCGCCATATTCGCCGACAGTAATCATTCTGCCTGTTTCAATGATTTCCGGCTGACCTCTGCCTAGTTCTTCAAAGTCATAGAGTTCATAGTTTCTTCTGTCTTTTAAAGCACCGTCTGCGTGAATACCTGATTCGTGAGCAAATGCATTCTTTCCTACAGCTGGTTGGTTAATTGGAATGGGAACACCAAAAGCAAGAGAGGTGTATTGTGCCAATTTCCAAGCTTTTGAAAGGTCTATATTTTCATCAAGTTTATATTTCCCTGCAAATCCGCTTGATTTCTTAATTGCCAGTATGCATGAAACGAGGTCTGCATTTCCTGCTCTTTCGCCCATTCCGTTGATAGCAGTGTTAATATATGCATCAACTCCTGCATCAATTGCTGCTTTAGCGCCCATAACAGAGCAAGCAACTCCCATTCCAAGGTCGTTATGGAAATGGAGCTCAATCGGAAGCATTAATTCTTTTGCAAGTGTATAAATTCTGTTATATGCGGTTTGAGGATCGTCATAACCGAGGGTATCACAATATCTGAAACGGTCTGCTCCAAACTTTTTGCATTCTTTTGCGTATTTAACGAGAAAATCGAGGTCTGTTCTTGACGCATCTTCTGCGTTTACACCGATGATTTTTGCACCGTAAGTTTTTGCAACTTCTATCGCTTCAAGTGTCAGTTTTAAAACATCTTCTTTTGTTTTCTTTCCCTGATATTTTCCCTGAATCATTTGCTCTGAAGTCGATTGAGAAAGGTTAATATATTGAAGTCTCGGAACATTCTGGAAAGACTGAGCAACATCAGAGGGTATTGCTCTCATCCAGCCCGAGAGTTTTGTCGTTGAAATAACGCCCCTATCTACAAGTTCTAAGTTGCCGTTGATATAGTTTATTTCGTGCCTTGTTGTAGGAAATCCACATTCTGATTGTGTTATTCCCATATCATTAAGCATAAGATTAATGATTGTCTTTTGCAGTTTAGCGAGCCCTAATCTTGAAGTCTGGACACCGTCACGGTTTGTGACATCGACTATGTAAATTGTGTTCATGTTTTCTATCTCCGATATTTGTTTATTATACATTAAAAATGAACATATATGACAATATTTATGATTTCTTAATTCAATTTTGAAAAAATATTGAATAGCCCAAGAGGATAACCTTTTTTGGTAATGAATCGAACCCGGATAAAATTCATAATTCAATAAAGAAAAGGATAAAATAATCCTTTCCGAAATTCATTTCTTACTAAGGAGGGAAAAATGAATATAAAAAAACTCACGCTTGCCGCCATCTTGACCTTAGGTATGGCAGCAGGCACACATGTCGGTTTTGCGCAGGAGTTGACTTTGGGAAGTATGTCCGACAAAATACTTGCAGCTTGTCCGCTTTCAGGCTGTCAGTCTAAAGTTACGCCTCAAACGGCAACTTGTCCCAATTGTTTGAACGAAATTGACAAATGTTCTTGTAATAAACCTGAACCGTGTGAAGAAACTAAGTGTAACAGTGATTGTGATTCACCTTGTGAGGAGTGTCAACAAATGAGTGACTCCTGCAGTCCTTGTCCGCCGATTGCACAATGTGAACAGCCTTCATCACCTGTTTGTGCTACTTGTCCTGCACCGCCAGATGGCAAGAAATTTCAGCAGCAAGTTTATGCTTATCCTAATGCAATCTATGGCAAAAATCAGGTAGTAGGAGAACGCAATAACGGTTTATTTTTAGGTGACGGCTCTCTTGCCCCGATTTCGGGTGTTCCTGTTGCTTCAGGTAATGCTCCTTCTTGCGGCTGTCAAAACGGATTAACAACAGGTGCTGCAGCTCCGATTAATTGTATGGATAGTCCTTCATCCATTAATGGTATTCCCGTAGATAATAACCCTATGAATATCGAAGGAGCGGGTTGTCCTATTCAAATTCATACAAAAACAAGTAAAGAAATCCTAAGGAAAACTTATGTTCCTTTTGATTATTCTCCAAGTGTAACAGGCGGAGCAGCACCATTGACTACAATTTTTAGTGATGTTCCCGGTGGCTATTGGGCAAGCTGCGATATTAATAAGCTAACTGAAAATAATGTAATCGCAGGTTATCCCGACAGAACTTTTAAACCGGCACTTCCTGTTTCAAGGGCTGAAATGGCTTCATTAATTGTAAAAGGGTTTAATCTAAATGATGAGATGACTGCACCTCAGCAGAATTTTGATGATGTGCCGATAGAACATTGGGCAAATGATAAAATCAACAAAGCCGTTGCAAACGGATTAATGAGCGGTTATCCTAATAACACTTTCCACCCTGATGATGCACTTTCAAGGGCGGAAGCTCTCACAATCATTTCAAAAGGTGTAAATTGCCCTATGGAGGAGTGCAAAGCTAAAGAAATTTTATCTCAGTATTGTGACGGAAATGATGTTGCATCTTGGGCTCAAATTCCAATAGCAAAAGCACTTGAATCAGGTGCAACAGTTGATATGCCAAATCCTAGTGAAATTGCACCAAACAGAGATGCAAGCAGAGCTGAAGTTGCTTCTATGCTTGAAAACATTAGAGTTGCTTTAGGCTATAGCAAAGATGATACATCTCAGTTAAGTTCTTGTGATTGTGAAGATAAAACAGCATATATTGAAGAAGAACAAATAACTCAAATTCCTACACTTCAATTGTGCTTCAAAGATGAAATTACGGCAAAGGCTGCACACGTAGGGGATCAATTTGCCGCAACAACCCTTGATTCCGTGACAATCAACGGAGTTGAATTTCCTGAAGGTTCAAGAGTTAACGGTAAAGTCTTAGAAGTTGTCAGACCTACTAAAAACTGTGAAGGCGCACTTAAATTGTCGTTTGATACAATTCAAAACGGAAAATGTAAGGCTGATTTACCTCAGCAGATTTTGACCGCGCAGGTTAATAAAATGAATAAACCAAACGGAATTATCAGGGCCATTGAATTTCCGTTTACTTGGACGGGAGGACTTCTCGGTGATGTTGGTAGAACCGTTGGTGGTGCTGTTGTCAGCGCAAGTAATGCTGTTGAAGAAGTCGTAAGCGGTTTTGGTGTCGGTACTGGAGAACTCTTCCGCGGACAATTCAGAGCTGCAGGCAGAAGCTATCAGGATATGGGAAAGGCACTTGTTAAAGCACCTGTCGATGCGACAAGGACTGCTTTATCTGGTACTCTAGGCCTATTCCAGTATTCTGCGGATGAAATTTCATACTTAGTTGACCCGAAAGGGATGAAAGTTTCATCTGTTAATCCGAAGGAAAAAATTACGATTTCTTTCGGGTGTGCTCGTCAATAATCAGATGGGCAGCGGAAAAGAGTCGGTTTTTACCGGCTCTTTTTTTGTTCTCTTAAATACACCATTTGGTTGATTTACAGGGCATGGCGAAATATTAATATAGAAAAGGATATAAGGTAAGAATTTCGTGAACCAAAAAGATAACAAAAATTCAAATATCGTCAATATAATGTCGCTTCAGCATCCTGTTGTTTTGATATGGTTTATTTCAACCTTATTATTCATCTTTTCGGGATATATTTGTTCTACCTTACTTTTAAGTTGACTTTATTGTTTAAAATAAAATTTTTATGATACAATCAAATTGATATTTGAGAACTGTCATAATGGAATTAAAACATAATAAATTTTTAAAATATTTTTTATTTTTTCTTGGTTTTTTGGTTTTTGGGGGAGTTTTAAGCTGTTCTTTTCGTTTTTGGCCTGATTTTGATTTCTCATCATATCACTATTATAATGGCTGGGCATTTTTAAATGATCGTTTAGGTTCTGATTTCCTTGCAGCCTCATTTCGTTCATATTTTAATCCTATATTGGACTCTTTAACTTATCTTTTGATAAATTCCTTAAATACTCATCCATTGTTATTCCTATTTATTACAGGATTTAAGTATGGAATATTTATGTTCCTTTGTTGGTTTTTGTTTGATATTGTTTTTAAGGATAATGAAAATAAATTAATAACAGTTATCTTTTCTCTTTTGTTGGCTTTCTTATCACCCATTGCACTTTTGACAATTGGGTTTGACTGGGTTGATTTACAGATTGCAGGAATTAATTTGATTGCTTGTTGTCTGTTTTTGGCAAATATTTTTTCGCCTGCTTCAAAAAAACGACTTTGGCTTTTATTTCTCTCAGGGCTTGTTTTAGGTCTTGCTGTTGGGCTTAAATATTACGTTTGTGTGTTCAGTATAGCATTTTTAATCTGCATATTAATTAAGCGCAAAAATATTGAGCAGGCTCTAAAAGTTTCTCTCATTATGCTTGGAGGAATGTTTGTCGGATTCTTAATTACAGACGGATATTGGATAATAACTCTTTGGCAGCATTTTGCAAATCCGATGTTTCCTTATATGAATAACATTTTCCACTCTCCTATGGGCTCAACAAGTCCTGTTGTTGATTATGATTTTAGTCATATTCGCCCCACATCTCTCTGGGGACTCATAACACTGCCTTTATGGAATACTGTCATTCCAAATATCAGTTTGGAATACAGTTTTTATGACCTAAAACTTCCTCTTACATTCTTAGTTGTTTTGGGATATTTGATTTTAAGGATTAAAAAATCCGATATTAACGAAAAAATTATTAATATAATAAACCCCGATATTTTAGACCTCTGTGTAATAATCACGGTTTTCGCTTATTATCTGAATACTTCCGTATTTGCTCTTGTCAGATATCTCTTGGCGTTAATTCCTTTTGCCTGCATTTTAATTGCGGTATTCGCTTATTTCGTTTCTTTCTTTATCAGACAAAATAAAATTACCGTTAGCATAATTGCTTTGATTGTTATTGCTTCAATAGTTTCTCATTTCTTGTTAGCAAAATTCTATGGTCTTGAAGCCATTTCTTTGATATTATTTGTTTCTGCCATTGGTTTATTATTTTATGTTTATTCCTCAAAAAATATTTCGGATAATAATAAACAATACTTTATTTCTTTGCTTTTGATTGTTTGTTGTTTTATTGGCGTTACAAGGTGCGTTGAACAAAATTCAACTGAAAATTATAATCTTGAAAAAATTATGTCAATAGAACATACTTCTATAAGTAACGGTTCAACGGTCTTATGTGCTACGATGACAGCTTGTTTTGTTGCTCCCGCACAGAATAAAAAGGCGAAATATATTTCTTATGCACTTCAAAAAGATCTTCAAAATGAAAGAAATATGCTCGATGAAGGGCGTTTTGCCACTTTGACGGAATATAACAGCGATTATCTTGAAAATAAGATGAGGGAAATATTCCAAAATGAGAGAAATATTTATATGATCTTTTCTTATCAGGATATGGTTGATTATTTTGATGAAATCCGTTCAATATACCAGAAATCTGTTTCAGAATATTCCGATAATACAATAGAAAACATTTATGAAAATTGCAGATTTATAGATTATGCTCTCTATACATATGATAATATTTATGGCAAATATGAAATCTGTAAAATTAAATAAATCTTTAATAGGTTTAACAATAAATACTAATGGTTAACCGTATTTCTTAATTTGTTCTTCGATATTAGTATTTGTTGTTATAAAGTCTTCAGGAATTGTATTATAAGCATTAGTGCCGTAATGAATATATGGCGCTGTTTTGGCTCTCTTTTGCATCAGATGGTTCCTTATTGTTGAAACTTTTGCTCCATCCAATGAGTTTGTCTTTTTATAGTTACTGATTTTATTTCCTTCATTTTTCGGTCTGATAAAAGCAAACATTGTGAACATAAAGATTAAACCCAAAATGATTAATGAAGAAAATTTAGCATCCAAAAGATAAAATCCGTTTCCTAATAAGGATTTTTTATTATTCCCGGAATAAATCTGTTTAAGGAGTCCCGAGTTCATTTCTTTTACGAAAATGTTTGATTTTGTTGCATTTTCTCCCTGAACAAGGATTTCAACATTGTTCTTTTTGTCTTTCACAATGATATTGTCAATACTTCTGTCTCCTTCATAGAGAACCGGAACATCTTGTGCTTGAGAAACATTTTCAAGTGTCAGTAAAATACTGTTGTTTGACAGAACTTTTTTCTTTATATCAGCTTCATCATTAAGCTGAAGAGTAATATTATATTCTGAGGGTGTATTTTTAATTTCAATTTCAGAGAGGATTGAGTTTGCAAAAGCACTCGAGGATGCCAAAATCAAGGATGCAAATAAGGCCGCAAAAACCCCTGATACTTTGAACCTTACACTCTTTCTTCTCATTTATACCCCTTATACCTATGTTTTGTTTATATACATAATAAAGGTTTATTTTAATAAATTCATCAATCCAAAGATGGATAAATCTCTCCACCTATTTTTGTATATATAAAATTTTGTATTTAATATAAAAAACTTTACTTTTTGTTTGCCGTTTTAGTGGTATTATTAAATATATTCAGGGTATTTTAGGAGTAAAAGCATGTTATCGTTTCTGTTCAAAAAAAAACAGCCCCCAATTTCTCAAACTATTGATGAAATTTATAAAAAACTAAAATCCATCTATAAGTATGATGAAGTTTCTGCGGAAAGAAAAACATATCTGAAAGATTTGATTGAAAAATTTGGATATTTACCATACCCATACATTAAAGCTCTTGAAGAACTTACTCCGGCTGAAATTTTATTTGGTCTTGAAATTAAATGGAAACTTAACGGAGTTTTTAAAGACAGTCAGTTCGTTTTTGATGATAATATGCTGAGTCCTGTTCAGAGAGCAAAGTATACCGATACTGATTGGATTAAAAAAGAACAGCACGAAATTAAATTAGTCAATCTTGCAGCTCTCGGAGACGGGAACAAAACCCACGAAGTCGGTGCTTTTATTGACTGGTTAAGACAGATTTTAATTCTTCCTTCGGGCAATTTGGAAAAGGGTATTCTTTCGACAACAATCTATCTTCTTCCTTTCCATTCTCGTGATTTTGGTTGTGCTTATCTTCCGACAAGCTCTGGAATAAGTGAAATGTTAGAAGATAAAATTTTGAAAGAAATTGGTATTCAAGGAACTGATCAGATTAAACTTTTTGTTCAGCTGGCTCAGCTTGCAGGACACCCTGTTATTTATGATATTTTGCCTCAGGTCGCAAGATATTCAAAGATGGTTTTGGCTAAACCGACTATTGCAAGATGGTTTGATGTAAATTATTTAATCAAAGAAATTACTGACGCACTAGACGAAATTGCGGTAAAACTCCAAAATGAATTTGATGAAGATGATATTTCAATAATTAAAACGGTTTATAAAAATACTCTGAGAAGCGGTTCAGACGATATCAGTGAGAATTATAAACCTATATATGACAGATTTACGGAAGAATTAAAAGAATATAAAAAAGTTATTTCAGAAGATATGCTCAAAAAGAATGAGCAGATTAAGATTCAGGCCAGAGCAAAGCAAATAATTGCAAAAGTTAACGGACTTAATCCTAATAAATCTTTCACAGAAGATGATATAACTAAGCAGGGAGAAACTATACAAAGCCTTATTGAGGAAGGCCTGTGGCCTGCTCCCGGAGGTGCTTGGTGTTCAGCAGGAGTTCCAGTTTTTGATAAAATGGCTGAATGCGGAAGCTATCCGATTTTTATTCATTATGACTACAAAGGAAACGATGTTTCATCAATGGCAAACTTAGACTGTCAGACACCTTTCTATTTCGTCTATCTTGAATCGGGTGAATATAATAATGCGGTTATGGACTTCTTTGTAAATTATGTTCTTGATCTTAAAAAACAGTATAATTTTGACGGAATCAGGGTTGACCATATCGACCATGTTGTTGATGATTTGTCCGAACAAAATATGGTTCCAATTAGCTACCGTGCACCGAGAGTGCTTTTGAGAAAACTCAACAAAACATTAAAAGAGGCATATCCTACATTTGCAACTCTTGCGGAATATATGCTTGGCGGTCAGTATTTCGCTGAATATCATAAAGATATGGGGTTTGATTTGTTCTGGGGCAACGATATCATCAATCAACACGAAAAAACACCCGAAAAAATTATTGAAGATAATAACACTTTAATTAACTATAATTCAACCGTTGAAGGCAATAATAAACTTTCGATTATAAAGACCTATAACAACCAAGACGGTGAATTCAGAGCAATTGACCAATACCCCTCTCTTCTTGGAGAATCCGGGGCATTGTTTAAGTGGCTCAAACTCAAATTCTTGCCGTCAGGAAAACTTGCTCAGCGCCCTGTCTTATATGTTGACGGTGATGAATCTTTTACTCTTAAAGGTATTGAAGGAACTATTGTCGCTGAAATTTCTCTCCCAAGAGCAAAAGATTATGAGTTTTTTGACAGGTTTGATGCAATCAGACGTCTTGCACTTTCTCTCGAACAGACACTTCAGGGAGACAGCAGAATAATAAATAATGACTCTGACGGCTTTGTCAGCTGGATGATTTCAAAAGATCCTCTGAAAGAGTCTATTTTGGTTGTTGCAAATTATCAGGCACCTGAGGAAAAAGTCTCAATTCAACAGCTTGACGGCACTATGGAATATACCTATAAGGAAGGAAAGGACGTTGAAAATAAATCTGTTGTTCTTCCTTGTGATTATAGGGTTGTTTCTGAATTTGTCTATAATAGCGATACAAAACAGTTTGAAGAAGAAAACAGAGACGGTTTTGAACTCAATTTTGAAAAACTTGAACCGAGCCAATTCAGGATATTTAAGATAACAAGATGAACCTAAAACAAAAAATTGCCCAAATGTTTATTACGGGATATTCAGGGTCTGATTTTAAAGCCTGCCCTGAATTTATGACTTTGCTTTCGTCAGGACTCGGGGGAGTTATCTTTTTTACACAAAATATTGAGTCTAAAGAACAGTTTAAATCACAAATTGATGAACTTAAAAAATGCTCTCAAATACCCTTGTTCTTTTCAATTGACCAAGAAGGCGGAAGGGTTGAAAGAACAGAAAATATATATAAAGGCAAAAAGTATTTGAGCGCAAGGTTTGCGGCAGACAAAGGAGAAGACTTTTTAAGAGAGCAGACAAAAGAAATGCTCTCAGAACTCAAAAATTACGGAATAAATATGAACTTTGCCCCGGTTCTTGATGTTAATACGGAAGCTAAAAACCCGATTATAGGTGAAAGAGCATATTCGGATAATGCAGATGAAGTTATTAAATATTCAAAAATAGTGATAGATGAATATAAAAATTCAGGGATAATCCCTGTCGGAAAACATTTTCCCGGTCACGGTGCTGCTAAAAATGATTCTCATCTGACTTTGCCACAGATAGATTTGAGTTTTGAAAATTTAAAGAATAATCATATAAGACCTTTTAAATCGGCAATTGATATAGGTTTAAATGCTATTATGGTTGCGCACGTTCACTATAGTTCAATTGATAAAGAAAATATTCCCGCTTCCCTTTCAAAAAATGCTATACAAAATTTATTAAGAAAAGAGCTCGGTTTTAAAGGTATTGTCATTTCAGATGATATGGTAATGGGCGGAGTTCAGTCATATACTCCGTTTGAAGCCTGCAAAAATGCGATAGAAGCTGGTGTTAATATGTTTATATACAGAAATACTGATGAAAGCGTATTAAATCTTGTCTCAGAGGTAGAAAATGCTGTTTTAAACGGGAAAATTGATGAAAGGCTTATAGATTTTTCGATTTCTCATATTTTGGACTTAAAACATAATTTGTCTAATAATTAATATCTCCTTCTCTCAACACTCTTGCTGCACAAGTTCGTCCTGAAGAACTCCTTGAACATTCGGCAGTTGAAGCTGCTCCTGCCGGGACAACTCCTTTTTTATCAACTATGAAAAATATAAAAGTATCTATTCCGATTTTATTTGGTTTTCGTTGACCGTTAACATCTACAACAATTCTGCCTAAACTGTTTGCGACATCTTCATCGGAGATTCCGAATCTGTTATAATTTGAATCATTTGTAGCTACAGTATAAATAAGCCCGTCTGTTGTTATTAATGATTTCTGTGCCGTAAAATTACATGTACTCGAAGTTGAATTATTTAAACAGACATAGTTATTAAATGAAGATGTACCGAAACATTCTAATGTCGTATTACAAGTTTTTTGGGTATTGACTACTTTTGCAAATTCTTCAATAAAATTGTCATTAAGAAAGAATGAATAATCACCTTGTGCGTATCCATTATTTAAGGCTATTTGATGTGTAGCTTGCTGAAGTACCGAGTATGCTTTCTTTAATTTTGAAGAATATTCTTTATTCTGAGTTCTTTGAATTAATGTAGGAACCGTAAAAGCAGCAATTATACCAATTATTACTAAAGTTATTAATACTTCTGCAAGTGTAAAGCCTTTATGACAGCTATTCATAATATAGTTTCCTTTTATTAACTTCTATATTTATATATACCATATTTTGATGCTATATAACAGTAATATTAAAATCCGAAATCAAATAATCACTCAAACATGATTGTTTTGAACAAAAAAAATGTTATAATATTATTATCAGTTATTTAGGATTTACGATTATATGAAGATTTTGATTTCAAATGATGATGGTGTAATGGCCGTTGGGATCAGAGAATTAACTATTGCTCTCAGTAAAGATCATGATGTTTATGTTGTTGCTCCCGATAGAGAACGCAGCGCAGCAGGTCATTCTTTGACACTTCAAACCCCTATCAGAGTCGAAGAACTTGATTCTCGCTTTGGAGCAAGACGTGTCTGGATTACAAGCGGTACACCCGGTGACTGTGTTAAAATTGCCATAAATGCAATTTTATCTGAGGACGAAAAGCCTGACATTGTCATTTCAGGAATCAACCATGGACCTAATCTGGGCTCTGATATTCTCTATTCCGGTACTGTCAGCTGTGCTATGGAAGGTGCAATGATGGGGTATCCTGCAATTGCTGTTTCTCTTTCAAGTATGGTAAATGATACGGAATATTTTACAAATGCGGCTAATTTTATGAGAAAATTCCTTCCGAGAGTTAAATCAATCGATTTTCCGAAGAAAACAGTTTTAAATATTAATATTCCTGCACTTCCCGAGGAAGATATTTCAGGAATAGCAATCACAAGACTCGGTGATAAAATGTTCACGGATGAATACGACAAACGTATAGACCCGAGAGGAAAGGTCTATTACTGGATGGCAGGTGAACTCATCAAACACAGTGAAAACGATGATTCTGACATCAATGCAGTCCGCTGGAACAAGGTTTCAATTACTCCAATCACTTTTGAGATGACTTTGAGTTCAATTATTCCAAAACTTGAAGAAGAATTATGCAAAGATGAGTCAATGGATTGGCTGAAATCTAATTAAAATATATATTCTTCAAATGTTGGATTTGAGGGTTTTCAAACCCTATAATTGCTATGCCGTCGCAGCGGTAGCCGCTGAAATTTGGTGTATTGGTTGAAAGATAACCGAAAATTGCAGTCTGAAGTTTTTGGAGTTTATTTTCGTCAATAGCTTCAAAAGGGTGACCTGTGTTGAGGTTTGTTCTTGATTTTACTTCGACAAAAACCAAAGTTTTTTTATCCATCGCAATAATATCAATTTCAGCATTTTTTGAGTAGTGATAATTGCGCTCTAAAATCTTGTAACCCTGCTTTTCAAGGTATTTTGCGGCAATTTCTTCGCCGAGCTGTCCTTTTTCTTTGTTTGTTAGTTTTTTCATAGTTTGATTATACCAAACTTTTATGGTAAAAATAAAGCATGGACAATGAAAAACAAAAAGCAATATTAATAACGGGAACTTCTTCGGGGATAGGTTATGCAACCGCAAAACTGCTTGCAGAGGAAGGATATCTCGTATTCGCAGGAATAAGAAAAAAGAGCGATAAATTTAAGGTCGAAAAACTCCACAAAAATATCCGAGGGGTTTATCTTGATATAACAAATCAGGACAGTATTGATAAGGCCTTTTGGTTTATCATCAAACAAACAGATAAACTTTATGCTCTTATAAACAATGCAGGAGCTGCTTATGCAGGACCGATTGAATTAATGCCGATAAGTGCCGTAAAAGAGCAGTTCGATTTGAACACATTTGGTGCACTTGCTTTAACCCAAAAATTTATACCATTTTTAAAACACGGAAGGGTTATAAATTTAAGTTCTATGGCATCGAGCGGTGTCTTTCCGTTTATTGCACCATATTGCGCTTCAAAAAGAGCGTTAGACATCCTCTTTAACGCATTTTTTATTGAAAATAAAGATGATATAACCGTTGTTTCAATCAAACCTGATGTAATTAAAACTCCGATTTGGTCTAGAGCGGCTGAAATTTATAAAAAAGTTTTTGAAAAGGTTAATGAAAACCAAAAGGAAAAATATAAAGCAGAAGCACTTATGCTTGAAAAACAGTCAATGAACAATCAAACAAAAGGAATTGTTCCTGAAGATGTTGCAAAGACTATTTTAAAAGCTTTAAAAGCTAAAAATCCAAAGACTTCATATTTTGTTGGAGCAAAGGCTCTTTGGGTTGAACTCTATTCAAAACTTCCTCAAAAAATTGTTAACGCAGGCGTCAAAAAACTATTGGCTCAAAGACTTAAATAGTTTTTTGATTTTTAAATCTCAGATTTCAGATATTCCTCAAATTTTTTCTCTGGTTCAAAGTAAAAACCGCATCCGTCGAGCGGTTTTCCACCGTTTACTAGAAATTTCTTATCAACCTTCGGATATTCCCTGCATCCTTTTGCCCTAAGCCAATACATAGAGCAGGTATTGTCTGGTTTTAAGCATTTACAGGTAAAGAGCATTGCCCCTCTTTCGTCAAAACCTGAGGGAAAGAAGTTATGATAATATCTTTTCCACTCTTTTAATTCCTCAAATTGTTTTTCTGTTTTGATGAGTTCTCCGTCGACAACGAAAGTAATGTTGCGGCAGCAGTTTCCGCACTTTTTACATTCCCCTTTTCTGATGAATTTATTCTTTCGAATTTTTAGAAATTCAAACATTATTGTACCTTAAATCTTGCAAATGCTAAAATTCGTCTTGGTTTTCTCGATTCAATGAATTGAACTTGATAGATTCCTGGTTGATAAAGAACGAAATAATCAGCATAGGTCTTATCACCTAATGTTACTATAATATCTCTGCTTCTGACTATTTCATAGCCTAAAGTGTTAGTTTTTTCGTTTAATTTATACAAAGTCATTCTTAAAACATTGTCTCCAAAACCTTCAGGAAAGTGAAACATAAAGGAAATTCTCTGACCTCTCGGGAAAATGTTTTCTGTTCTTGTCATAGCACTCTGCGTTATGACAGGATCAGATGAAAGAATAATGACAGGTTTTTCCTTTTTCAGTTTTAAACTGAAACCGCACAGGAAAAAACAGCACACCAAAAGAACCGGAACTATAATTCGTTTCATTATTCAGCCTTTTCTTCCGTCTTTTCTTCAGTCTTTTCTTCAGTCTTTAACCTTTTTGAAAGGTTCGTTATTTTATTCTGGATGGTTTGTTTTGTTGTTTTATCGTTTGAAAGCTCGACAAACTTTTGGTAGTTTTCAACAGCCTTTTCAATATTACCCTCTTTCTCTTCTGCAAGACCTAAAGCATAGTATGCGTATTCATAATTAGGGTTAATTGAAATGACTTTTTCAAAACCTTTCTTTGCTTCAGCGATATTATTTTGTTCAGCCTGACAAAGAGCTAAGTTAAACCAGGCATCAGAGTTATTGTCTTTTAACTCTATGACACGTTTATAGTAAGTTTCAGCTTCATCAAGTTGTGATAAATTCTTGTTCGCGTTGCCTATTCTGATTAAAAGAGCTTCATCTTTCGGTTCAAGCTCAAGCGCTTTTTTATATTCTTCAAGTGCTTCCGTGTATTTCTTTGATAAATAGTAAGAATCGCCCATATCAAGATATGATTTGTATTTTTCTTCCTTAGTTACATCAGAGTTTTCTGTGATTTTGTTATAAATAATTTGGGCTTCGTCCATTTTTTCATATTTCGTGAGTAATTTAGCGTAACTGCTCATAATTTCTTTGTTTTCAGGTTCAATTTCGATTGCTATTTCAAAGCATTCAATTGCTTTTGTTTTTGTGCCGGCTAAATCATATACATTTGCCAGGTTCATATATGTTTCAGCAGAATTTGGATCTATTTCAAATACCTTTTCATAACTTGCAATAGCCTTTTTATAGTTTTTGGCTTTAACAAAATCTTGTGCTTGATCTGAATATGCTCTAATCAAGTAAGGCTTAATTTTTTCTTTTCCTTCCAAATCTGCGGTTTTATAGAGTTCTTCATAATTAGTTGCAGCATTTGTGAAACTTCCTGAAGCATGCAAAGCAAGTGCTTTGTTGAATTTAATTTCGGAATTTTCAGGTGCAGCTGCAAGTAATTCGTCGTATAGTGTTACAGCATTAGAATATTGTTTATTATAATGATATGCTTTAGCTAATTCTTTTTTTATATCGGTGTTTTTCGGAGCAACTTCAAGTCCTTGTTTTAAGGCTGAAATTGCTTTGCCATATTCACCTTTTTGAGAATATAAAATACCCATATTCAGATATGCAATGTCATTATCTTTAATTTCCTGAGTATATTTTTCGTATTCGGTCAATGCATTGTCTGTTTCGCCAAGGTCGGCAAGCGTATTTGCATAATCAAATCTTAAGCTTGTTAGTTCAGGATTGATTTTGAGGGCACGTTCAAATTCGATTTTTGCAGCCTGATCACGATTTTGTGCTGCGTAAACAAAACCTAAATTTGCGTGTGCAACATAGTCGTCACTATTTCTTTTGATTGCTTTTTGGAGCATAATTTCAGCATTTGTGTAGTCTGTCAATTTATACAGGGCAAGTCCGTAGTTTGAAAATTGTTTAAACTCGTCAGGATTTTCAAGGTAAAGAGCACCGTATGTTTCTGCTGCATTCTTTGGATCATTCATTTTTAGATATATTGATGCCATATTTTCCCTTGCTTCAACATAATCCGGATAATAGGTCAGAAACATTTGATAATATTTCAGCGCTTCTTCATTTTCATCCAAGAAGGATTTGACGTTTGCTAAGTTCAAATAATTATATTTATATTCGGGGAAAATTTGCATAGCGTGGTAGTATGCATTGTATGCGTTTTTGTAGTCTCTTTTTTGCTCTAGTATATTACCTATGCTTATAAAAATGAAAGCATCATCAGGATTTAGTTTTGCAGCTTTTTTATAGGTTTCGAGAGTCTTGTCCCAGTCATAAGTTTCTGCATACATACCTGCTAATTTTGTATAAAGCAGTGCATCATCAGGCGAAAGTTCAATTGCTTTATTCAGTAATGATATTGCTTCTGAATAGTTATTTGCTTCACCAAGCTTGCAGGCCTGCTGATAATATTTGTTTGCCTCTGTCGTCATTGCATAAGCTGCGGAAGTTGACATAAGAATTATTAATGCCGTTGATAAAAACCTGTTTCTAATAGCCCTGTCCTCCATTTGATTAATATATATATAATATCATATCCATATAAATTTAGTTTATTTTCAAAAAAAATTAACAATTGCAGTTGTTTAAGTATGTTTTAAATTTATTTGAGAGTTTTTTCTATTTGTTTCAGCAATTTGTATTTAGCATCAGAAATAGGTTTTTTGATTGTACAACCTGCTGCCAAAGAATGTCCTCCGCCGTTGAAATGTGAAACAATAGGAATTAAATCTGTTTTTTTGCTCCTCAGACTTATACTTGTATTCCCATTTTGAGTTTCTACAAGAAGAGCTGATACTTCGACAGTATCAATTGTCCTCAATATTTCAGGTATTCCTTCAAAATAATTTTCGGAAGCATGAAATTGTTCAATATCGTTTTTGTCTATGACTGTTATTGCAATTTTACCATCATCGAAAAATTCAGTTTTGTTTAAAATATGAAGCTGAAATTTAAACATATTGAGTGGTTTTGCTTCGTAACAGGCACGGTAAATTTCATTCGGAACAGCACCCGACTCAACCAATGCAGCCGTAGTTCTTAAACATTCAGGGGTCGTATTCTCATATTTAAAAGCTCCGGTATCGGTCATAATTGCTGTATATAAAGCAGTAGCAATATTCTTCGAAATCTTATATCCTGTTTCATCAAATATTTTAAAGAGAATTAATCCTGCAGCACAGGCATTATTATCAACAATGTTTAAATCACCATATCTTTTATTGGTTTTATGATGGTCTATATTTACTCTGAAATCTGCTTTATTAAAGATTTCCTTTGCTTCAGCTAATCTATCAGGAGATGAAATATCAACTGCCAAAGCCAAATCAAACTTCTCATCTTTATTAATATCGTTAATACTTATTATTTCATCAAATTTTGGAAGAAAGGAATATATTTCTGGAACTGTACCTGTATAAACTATTTTTGAGGGTTTATTAAAAGTATCTTCAATGAAGAAATTTAAGGCAAGTGCAGAACCTAAAGCATCTCCGTCAGGATTAATATGCGTGAAAATAATAATATTTTCTGCACTTTTAATTTTTTCTATAAGTTTAGAGTATAAAATCAAATCTCTATCATTGTTTGTTGTGTATAAACAAGACTTTGTTGCTTGAAAATTATTTATTTCTTCAGCTTTTGTATTAATATAAAATGTTGAAAAGGCGAATATAGTTAATAATACTAAAACAACTTTGAAATACATTTAAATATCCCTTATTTGTTTTCCTTTACTTTTGTTTTATTGACTAAATATTCATGGTATTTTGAGTTTAAAAGCCCGCCTAAGACTATTAAAAGGGAAGTGTAATAGAGCCAAACCATCAAAATAGCTACAGCTCCGATTGTTCCATATACTTTATTGTATGCGTTTAAGTTGCTCAGATAAAGTGAAAAGCACCATGAACCCAATAACCAGAAAGTGCTAAGGAAAATTGCACCAGGAATTGATGTTTTGATTTTAATTTTTTCGTCCCCTTCAAGAGCAGGAAGAATATAGTAATTAACCCAAAATACAAGGAAAATGACGGCTATCATTGATGGCCATCGCAGGAATGAAATTACGTCTGCTGTCGCATAGAGAATAATATTGTTTTGTACGCAAAAATCAAGGATAACTTTTCCCAAAATAAGAATATTGACTGACATAAACAAAACAAAAGCATTAACAAAAACCATCAAAACCGAAAGAGTTCTCGTATAAATAAAAGAACGTGTTTCCTCGATTTTTAAAGCTCTGTTTAAGCCTTTAATGATGACAGCAATTGCATTTGATGCTAATGCAACGGTAATGATAAATCCGATGACAGCAATCAATGTCCCTTGTTTAAATATCATTGCTTCATCAAGAACGGAGTTAATTAATCTTGCAACATCAGGAGGAGCAACAGTATTTATGAAATTCAAAATAGGGTACATAACGGCTTTTTTTCCAAGCCAGGCAAAAAGTGCCGTTAAAAATAATAGAAACGGGAAAATACCAATCATAAACCAAAAACCCATTTCAGCTGCCATTCCGTAAAAATCTAGCTGAATAATGATGTCTATAAAATTCCAAATACTTTGGATAAATTTTGGCAGTTTATCTTTTTGCAATTGCATTTTCTATACGTTCCAATAATTTATCTTTTGCAATAGAAATCGGTTTTTTGATTGTACAACCTGCTGCAAAAGTGTGTCCTCCGCCGTTAAAATCAGCAATAATCGGTACTAAATCAACAGTTTTACTTCTTAAACTGACTTTTGTATATCCGTCTTTTGTTTCTTTTAAAATAGCAGAAACTTCAACGATATTGGCTGTTCTCAAAACTTCAACAATGCCTTCGGTAAAGTCATCTGTTGCATTGAATTTTGTCATATCCGATTTTTCTACAGTGGTTATGGCTATTTTGCCGTCATGGAAAAATTCTGCTTTATTCAATACGTGAAGCTGAAATTTGAGCATATTAACCGGTTTTGATTCATAGCAGGCTCGGTAAATTTCATTCGGTACAGCTCCTGCTTCAACAATCTGTGCTGCTGCTCTTAAACAATCCGGAGTGGTATTTTCATATTTAAAAGCACCTGTATCAGTCATAATTGAAGTGTATAGTGCTATTGCAACGGATTTTGAAAATATGTAACCGAGATCATTAAACATTTTTAATAACATTAAACCAACCGAACAAGCGCTGCCGTCAATAATGTTTAGGTCTCCATATCCGTTATTTGTTCTGTGGTGATCAATGTTAATTCTGAAATCTGCATTTTTAAATAAGTCACTTGCTTCAGCGAGTCTGTCAGCTGATGCTATATCAACGGCAATCGCCAAATCGCATTTTTCATCTTTGCGGACTGTTGAAATATCTTCAATTGTGTCATATTCAGGCACGAAAGAATAGATCTTCGGCAGAGTGCTTGTATAAACAATTCTTGATGGCTTATTGAAAAACTCTTTTATAAAAAGTTTCATTGCAATTGCTGACCCTAAAGTGTCTCCATCCGGATTGACGTGGGTAAAAATGAATATATTATTTGCGTTTTTTATTCGCTCAACTATTTCTTCGTTCATTATCTCTCACTAAAAAATCTTTGTCTTTTTTGAATTATACTACAAATTTCGTTGATTATCAAAATATAACACTGATTGATTTGATTAAATATTATTCATGTTATAATTTAAAAATGAAATTAAACTTAAATTCAAATTTATATTTATGTATTTCTGTTTTTATTTTATATACGATAGGTGTATTTATTGTTGGTTATAATCATGAACCTTGGGCTGATGAAGCTCAGGCTTGGTTGATAGCAAGGGATAACAGTTTTTATAATATCTTCTTTGAAAATACAAGATATGAAGGTCATCCTTTTGTTTGGTTTTATCTATTAAAATTCTTTAATTCCTTTAATTTTATTCCATCTGCTGAAATATATAAATATTTGTTTGTAATTCCGTGGATTTTTTCAGTTGTTGGTGTATATCTGTTTATATTTAAATCACCATTTCCGACATGGTTAAAATGTATATTCCCATTTACTTTCTATATATTTTATCAATATGGGGTTATCGCAAGAAATCATTCAATTGTATTTCCTGTATTAGCTATTATAGCTTGTATGTATGAACAAAGATTCAAGCATCCTTTCCTATATTGTTCATTATTATTTATTTTTGCCAATATTAATGCTTTTTGTTTTCCGGTTGCTCTTATTTTAGCGGTATTTTATTGTATTGATTTATATATAAAAAAATTAAATAATAAAAAAAATATAATTAGTGTGGTATTGTTATTCCTATGCTTAATTTTTATTGCTATATTAATGCAAAAGCCTGAAAATTGTATTTTTCCTGCAGATATGTCTTTCTCTTTGAATAAGTTTAAAGCAGGTTGTTATGTCGTTTCCTCAATTTTCTATAATAAATTTTTCATTCCCAATATTCTTTTGGAATCTATTGGGATTATTTCTATGGTTATTTTATATCTGTTCATTTATAAAATATATTGTAATACTTTTTATAAATCCTTGTTATTTATAGGAATAAATTTCCCGACATACTTGTTATTCTTTTGCTTATATTCACAATATTGGCATTATGGATATATATATGCATATTTAATATTTTCTTGTTGGTTAATAGCAGATAAGGAAACGAATATAAATTTCCAATTGCAAAAAAAACAGTTTTTATTCCCGATTGCAATTGGAATTATAATTGTTATGTTATTTTTTAATATAAGAAATACATATTATGCCGTAAAATATGATGTAAGCCAACCTTATTGCGCTTCAAAAGAAGTTGCCGAATTTATAAAAAAATATAATTTAACAAAATATCCGATAAATGCATATTGTTTCAGAACTGTATCAATAAATCCCTATTTTGAAAAAAATATATTCCATAATTATTCGGATTATTCATATGTTTCTTTTGTTGAGGAAATAGGCGAAAAATATAAAATATTAAATGACGATTACACTCCAATAATAATTTACGTTACAGATGATGAATATTATAGTAATTATCAAAATTATATAGATGAAATTAAAAACAGATATTATGATTTTATATTTGATGGTTCAATATGTGGTCTTAACTTTGAAAAGAAATCACACGTATCAACAGAAATGCATGTACTAATAGATAAAAACATAGCAAATGATATTCATGATTTGAATTTATAGTTACAAAACAGTGTAAGTGTAAATCAGTTTTACAATTAATTTTTATGGTGTAAAATATAATGAGTATTTAGTTAAACAATAAAATAATGAGTGAAGAATATAAGAAAAAAGCCGTAATCATTGGTGCAGGACCTGCAGGGTTAACTGCAGCATATGAACTTTTAAATGATAAAACCGATATCATCCCGATAATTATCGAGAAACTTGATATAATTGGCGGTATTTCAAGGACAATAAGACATAATGATAATTATGTTGAGTTGGGGCCTCATCGTTTATTTTCAAAAAATAAGAAGGTACTTGATTTATGGCAAGATTTATTGCCTTTGCAAGGTGTCGTACCTATTGATGATAAAACACTAAACAGAAAGATTACATTATCTCAAAACGGACCTGATCCTGACAAAACAGATAGGGTTATGTTAAAGAGGAAAAGGTTTTCAAGAATATATTACAAAAATAAATTTTTTGATTATCCAATATCCTTATCAATTGCTACCATAAAAAATTTGGGTATTGTTTATACATTGTTTGCCGGATTAAGTTATATAAAGTCTAGTTTTTTTAAAAAAAATGAAAAAAATCTCGAAGATTTTTTGATAAACAGATTCGGAAAAGTATTATATGAAACATTTTTTGAATATTACACTAAAAAAGTTTGGGGAAGAAATCCTGATAATATATCTAAAGATTGGGGCGGGCAGAGAATAAAAAAAATATCACTATTAGGGGTTATTTTAAATGCACTCTTTCGTAATAGTAAAAATAATGATGTGTCTTTAATAGATGAATATTATTATCCTAAGTTTGGTTGTGGACAATTGTGGAATATACTTGCTGAAAATATCAAAAATAAAGGAGGAGAAATTCTCCTAAACACTGAAGTAATAGGTTTTAAAAATAATGATAGTAAAATAACAGAACTTATAATAAAAAATAGGGACGGTAAAATCTCGAGTTTACAAGCTGATATTGTAATATCTTCAATGCCTATAAAAGAACTCATTGCCGGCTTAGAAAATTCTCCTTTGGAAATTCGTCAAATTTCTGATAATTTACAATACAGAAATTATATTATAGTTGGATTCTATTTAGATAAATTTAATTTAAAAGATAATACTAAAATAAAAACTTTTAATAATTGGTGTCCTGATAGTTGGATTTATTTGCAAGATAGAAATATGACAGCTGGAAGGCTTCAAATAATGAATAATTTCTCACCTTATATGGTTAAAGATTATCAAAATAAAGTATTTATGAATTTTGAATATTTTACATCGGAAAATGAAAAGTTATGGAATGCAACCGATGAAGAATTATATGATATAGCCATTGAAGATTTGAAAAAATTGAATATTGCAACTGAAGATAATATTTTAGACAGGTTAATAGTAAGAGTTCCTAAAGCTTATCCAGCATATTTTGATGTTTATAAAGATATTGATAAAGTAAAAGATTACTTAAATTCATTTGAGAATTTGTATTGTATCGGACGAAACGGACAACATAAATACAATAATATGGACCATTCTATGTTATCAGGTATTGAGGTCGCTGACATAATAAAAAATTGCAGAGATAAAAAATCTATATGGGATGTAAATACAGAACAGTTATATCAGGAAAAATAGACGAGCATATAAACTGATTATGTTAAAAATGGAGTAATCTATGATTAAAATAGATAATATAAAACACTTTTTCGAAAAAAATAATAAATTGTTATTTTATATTGCATTTTCTATTTATATGGTAGTTACTATTATTGGCGTTATATTTCATGAGGTTTGGTTAGATGAAGCTCAAGCCTGGTTAATTTCTCAGGATTTGAATTTTTTTCAAATTTTACAACAAATGCACCACGAAGGACATTTATTTGTTTGGTACGTCTTGTTAATGCCTTTGACGAAATTTAATGTCCCATATCCTTTACCATTGCAAATTTTAAATATGTTAATAATGTGGATTGCTGTTTTTATATTGTGGAAAAAAGCTCCTTTTAATCCTTTAATAAAGTTGTTAATTACATTTTCTGCCCCAATTTGTTTTGTATACACCATTTTAGCAAGATGTTATAGTGTAGGAATTTTATTATTATTTTTATTGGCAGCTTTTTACAAAGATAAATTTAAAATGCCGTATTTATATGCATTTTTAATTATTTTATGTGCAAATACAAGTCTTTTGTGCCTAATTGCAGCCAGTGGGTTTGGCATATTATTTGTTTTTGAATATATATCTGAAAAAAAAGATTTTTATAAAAGCAAAGAATTTTATATCTTATGTTCAATTGGGATATTTGGAATTGTACTTGTACTATATCAAATATTAGGTGCATTAAATGTACAAGATGCTTTTGATTCAAATTTGGGCAGAAGTACCTCTCCTTTTTATATTATTAACAGAATAACATATGCCATGTTTGGACTTGATTTTATGTTATTAAAGGATAAAGCTAATATATTTATACAAAATATACTACTTTGTTCTTTTTATTTGATTGTTTCCACTGTGTTTTTTACAAAGAATAAAAAAGCTCTGTTCTATTATTTATACACATATTCTTGCTTTATATTTGTATTATTGTGTATATATAACGGATTTTATGTACATTATTATTTCTTTTTTATTTATTTTATAATTTCTTATTGGTTATTTAAGTTATTTGATACGAATGAAAATAAAAAAAATATAACATATTTTATTTTTAATATATTGTTGTTAATGATACTATTTTCATTATGTTTATATAACTGTAAATTATATTCAAAAGAAATAAATGAAAAATATTCAAATACTAAAGCCCTTGTCCAGACGCTTTACAAGTATAAAAATGAAAATATTTTAATCTGTGATTTATGGGGATATTCTTTTGTTCCATATCTTCGTAATCAAAATATGAATCCTGATAGTATTTATACGGGTAAACCCGCAACATTTATTGATTACACTCCAGATATGGCATTTAATAATTATGAGATAGAAAATATAATGACATTTGTTAAAGATAAATATAAAAATGAAAATGTATATCTGATTACCCAAATTTGGAATGAATGGGAAGATTTTTATAGTGAAGATTATACCCATAAAGTATTACAATGTGAAAACGGTGGTTTTATGGAATATCCTGATATGTGTATTGTAGAGCTTAAATCAAAAAAATAAACTTCAGTTTAGTCCTCAGA
>JAEEGL010126526.1_pt1 | contig 27063 bp, 20 predicted proteins | sample 9134231 | NCBI WGS metagenome assembly JAEEGL01 (sample SAMN16246548, study PRJNA631951) | gut metagenome | biome: gut microbiome; feature: rumen; material: fiber-attached | host: Bos | place: Iran: Karaj | collected 2018-10 | reverse complement strand
GAAGCGGGTACACCCGATCCCATTCCGAACTCGGCAGTTAAGCGCTTCCTCGCCCATGATACTGCGCATTCATACGTGGGAAAGTAGGTCGGCGCCAAGGTTAACTTCAAAGCCCTCCATCCGGAGGGCTTTGGCTTTTAATAAACGGTGCGCGTGTCCAAAGACCGCATTTGAGCTAGTCTCTCGCACGTGTTTCATCCGCTTGATTGGTGCGAGACATGCCTTCTGCGGCGTTTCCGCTGGTCTTGCTGTGGATTTCGTCCATGCCTCGGCAGGGTGGAAAAACAGCGAAAGATTCCCCTCCGGAATTGCTATCCTGAAAGGAGTTGCTGCCAGCATTGTTCCTTATGCAATGCGAGGCGGCTTTTTGTGTCGTGCAGAGGCCTCGTGGTATACATTTTTTGTAACTGCAGGTTGTTACAATATGGCCAGAAGCAGCCAGTACGCAGCCAGAGAGAACAGCCATGCCACAACGCACTGAAGAACGACAACTGCAGCGGCCCAGGCTGCGCCCAGTTCCCTTTTGATCGATGCTATAGCTGCTGCGCATGGGGTATAGAGCAGGCAAAAGACAAGCAAGGCGCCAGCAGATGCATGGGAAATCGCCGTCAGCAGCATGTCGGTCGAGCCGAACAGTACGGAAAGAGAGGAAATCACGCTTTCCTTGGCAAGAAAACCGGCAATGAGTGACGTTACGACGCGCCAGTCACCGTATCCCTGCAGGCTGAACAAAGGAGCCGCCAGTCCGGCAAGGGATGCGAGAATGCTCTCCTGCGGGTCGGTGACAAGCTGCAGCCTGAAGTCAAAGCTCTGCAGGAACCAAACGACGATGGACGCGGCGAATATGATGGTGAATGCGCGCTGCAGAAAATCCTTGGCCTTGTCCCACAGGAGATGCAGCGTGTTCTTGGCGCCCGGAATCCTGTAATTGGGAAGTTCCATGACAAACGGGATAGCTTCCCCCCTGAAAAGGGTGCGCTTGGAGACTAATGCCATCAGAATGCCGGCGGCTATCCCCAGAAGATACAGCCCGATCATGATGAGCCCGCTGTAAGCAGGAAAGAAAGCGGCCGTAAAAAATCCGTATATGGGAAGCTTTGCCGTGCAGCTCATGAAAGGAATGAGCAGGATAGTCAGCTTCCTGTCCCGTTCGCTGGAAAGCGTCCTGCTTGACATGACAGCGGGTACGGAGCAGCCGAATCCTATGAGCATGGGGACCATGCTCTTGCCCGAAAGGCCGACCTTGCGCAGCAGCTTGTCCATGACAAAGGCAATGCGGGCCATATAGCCGCTGTCCTCAAGGAGCGACAGGAAGAAGAAAAGGACAACGATTATGGGAATGAAGCTGACGACGCTGCCTACGCCAGAAAATACGCCGTTGACGATCAGAGAATGCAGGGCGTCGTTTATGCCAAGGCCGGAAAGAGCGGTGTCGGTCTGCTCAGTTAAAAAGTCTATGCCCTCGGCCAGCACGTCCTGCAGCCATCCCCCGATGACATTGAATGTCAGCCAGAAAACCAGGCCCATGATGATGAGGAATGACGGAAGGGCCGTGTACTTTCCGGTCAGGATCTTGTCGATCTTACGGCTGCGGATATGCTCCTTGCTTTCAACCGGTTTAACGACGGTTTTCCCGCACAGAGCCTGGATGAAGGAAAAGCGCATATCAGCTACCGCGGCGGCGCGGTCAAGCCCGCGCTCTTCTTCCATTTGGCTGATGATATGCTCGATCATCTCCTTTTCATTCTGGGAGAGGTTCAGGGCAAGGGCGATCAGCTCATCCCCCTCGACCAGTTTGGATGCCGCAAAACGTACCGGGATGCCGGCTGCTTCGGCATGGTCCTCGATGAGGTGCTGTATGCCGTGCAGACAGCGATGAACCGCTCCGCCGTGTTCTTGCCCGCAAAAATCGGAGCGAGGGCTCTTTTCCTGAAAGCGCGCCACATGGACGGCGTGCAGGCAAAGCTCCTCGACGCCTTCCTCCTTGGATGCGGAGATCGGAATGACTGGCATGCCAAGTATCTGTTCCATCTCATTGACGCGGATGGATCCTTCGTTGTTCCGCATTTCATCCATCATGTTGAGGGCCAGCACCATGGGCACATCCAGCTCCATCAGCTGCAGCGTCAGGTAGAGGTTCCTCTCAATATTGGTAGCGTCGACGATATTGATGATGCAGGAAGGATGCTCTTTAAGGATGAAGTTCCGCGAGATAAGTTCTTCGTCGCTGTAAGGCGAAAGGGAATAGATGCCGGGCAGGTCTGTGACAAGCGTATCCGCATAGCTGCGGATAGGCCCGCTTTTTCTGTCTACGGTGACGCCGGGGAAATTGCCGACGTGCTGATTGGCCCCGGTCAGAGCATTGAACAGGGTGGTCTTGCCGCAGTTTTGGTTGCCTGCCAGAGCGAAGGTCAGCACCTCTCCCTTCGGCAGGGGATGTTCCTCTCTCCGGTCATGAAAGCGCCCGTCCTCGCCATAACCTGGATGCTCCGCGTCATGCGGATGCCGCTCCTTGCTGACGGCTTCTATCGCGGGATATTCATGCAGTTCCGGCTCGGCATGGCTCATATCGGCTGACATCGCTATCCTGGCTGCGTCGGCAAGGCGGAGGGTCAGGGAATAACCGTGCACTGTTATCTCTATGGGATCTCCCATGGGCGCGTGCTTCACTACTGTAACCGCGGCTCCTGGGATGAGGCCCATGTCCAGGAGGTGCCTTCTGAGAGAACCCTGACCCCCGACCGAAACGATAAGCCCGGATTGCCCTGGCTGCATGTCTTTCAATGTCATTGTGCTAAACCAACTTTCAGAAATGAAGATCGTTAGAGTTTACTAATGAGAAAATGTTTCATTCGCAACCTTTTTGCATGGCACCATGCCATGGAAGCCTTCTCTACCGTCCAGATCAGGTTTTGAGCTCCTGTCCCAGATAGAAAGTACGGGCAATACTGCGCGGGGTTTGCAAGGTTCACGCTATGTCCCTGACCTCGTAACAGCCTTGAAGCGCAGGCGTACATAGTCCACGTGCCATCCTTCGGCATCGAAGAGCGCCTCCCGGCAGCCTTCCTGCGCTTCACTGATGATGGTATCCCTCAAAGAAACGTCCATGCCCTCAAAGGGAGCTTTAACGAACATGCGTATCCAGTCGGCGACGCTCGTCACCTTCGTCCATCGCGGGAACAGCACGGCATGGGCGGTAACCAGCCCGGCCTTGCTGAGCCGTTCAGCATATTCCGTGAGCCCAGGAAAATAGAATACCCGGGGATACTGCATGCCGTGCTTAGCGAAGCTCCGTGCCAGAGCAGCATGCACGATCTCACCATTGCCCTCGCCGCCGAATTCGCATACTAGCTGTCCTCCCGGGCGCAGGGAGGCGGCGATGTTCGCCAGAAGCCTGTCGTGCATTGCGCCGTCGATCCAGTGGAAGACAGCGTTGGAGAACACTGCGCCCGCAGTTCCGTGGGCGTTGTATTCCAGAGCGTCGGCAAGGATGAAACGTGCATCCGGGCAGCGCTTGCGTGCCTCTGTCAGCATGGCGGGAGACGCGTCAACGCCTGTGACATCGTAGCCTTTTTCCAGGAGCTTTTCGGTAAGCGCGCCGTTGCCGCATCCCAAGTCGATGACGGGAGCATCCAAAGGAGCATCGAGCAGGTCGAGCAGGGGTTCGCCGTATTGCGGTACAAAATTGAATTTCTCCGCATAGACGTCGGCTTCCCACGGGATGTTCATGTCTGGTGTCTCCCCCATTTGCTATGGCATATCCTACAAAACGACTGGAAATATTTCAAGGAGCGGCGGGAAGGGCTCATTTGGCTCTAGACATCGTCGGCAAAGTGATTACTGTCTCTCCATTGATGCGGGCGCAGACGCTGTTCCATTGCCCGCGCGAACAGGAGCTTTTTATGTGGGAATACAGCGAAAAAACACGTGATCATTTTTTGCATCCGCGCAACGCGGGCGTTCTTGAAGACGCTAACGTCATCGGCGAAGCCGGGAGCCTTGCCTGCGGCGACGCGCTTAAACTGATGCTGAAAGTAGATGATAAGGGCATTATCCAGGATGCGAAATTTCAGACCTTCGGCTGCGCCAGCGCCATCGCCTCAAGTTCTGCGCTGACAGAGCTCATCAAGGGCAAGAGCATGGAGGAAGCCGCCAAAGTCACCAATCGGCAGATAGCCGACTACCTGGACGGGCTTCCCAAGGAAAAAATGCATTGCTCCGTGATGGGAGAAGAAGCCTTGGAAGACGCCATCCGCCATTGGAAGGGACTTCCCTCCAGAGCCAAGGAAGAAGAAGGCCGGCTGGTATGCAAGTGCTTTGGTGTGACGGACAAGCAAATCATCAAGGTCGTTATGGAAAACAGCCTCCAGACCGTTGAGGAAGTGACCAACTTCATTAAGGCGGGCGGAGCCTGCGGCAGCTGCAAAGACGATATCCAGTCCATCCTTGACAAGATCCACAGCGCGGAGAAGCCCCTCGTGGAGATCAAGCCTGCTCGCCGCATGACCAACGTCCAGCGCATGCAGAAGGTGATGACCATCATCAATGAGGACATCGCGCCAAGGCTCGCTCTGGACGGCGGCAGCGTGGAGCTGGTGGATCTCGACGGCACCACCGTGTATGTAGCTCTGCGGGGAGCCTGCTCCGGCTGCAGTTCAAGCCAGCTTACCCTGAAGAACCTGGTGGAGAAGATGCTGCGCGAGCAGGTTGACCCCGCCATCACCGTTGTGGAGGCGTAGCATGGACTTCCTTTCTGATGTGATATACCTCGACAACAACGCAACGTCACGTGTGGCCCCGGAAGTCGTGGAAGCCATGATGCCGGCCTTTGGCCCGCAGTATGGCAATGCCTCCAGCATGCATACCTTCGGCGGGCAGATGGGCCGCTGCCTGGACGAGGCCCGGGAGAAATGCGCCGCGCTCATCAATGCTGACCCTGAAGAAATCATCTTTACGTCCTGCGCCACGGAATCCGACAATGCGGCATGGTATTCCGCCACGGAGACCCAGCCCGACAAGCGCCACGTCATCACCACCAAGGTGGAGCATTCCGCCAACCTCGCATACGGGCATTATCTGGAAGACAAGGGCTACGATGTTACCTGGCTGGGCGTGGATGAAAATGGCTGCCTGAACCTGGATGAGCTGGAACGGGCCATCCGCCCTGATACGGCGCTCGTCTCCATTATGTTCGCGAACAACGAGACGGGCACGGTGTTCCCCATCGAGAGGATCGCCCAGATCGTCAAGGCGCACGGCGTGCAGCTGCATGTGGACGCCGTGCAGGCGGCTGGCAAGGAGGTCATCGACCTCAAGAAGCTGCCCATCGACTACCTGGCTGTTGCCGGGCACAAGATCCATGCCCCGAAGGGCATAGGCCTCCTCTATCTGCGCAAGGGCACGCGTTTCCGTCCCTTTATCAGAGGCGGGCATCAGGAGCGCGGGCGTCGTGCCGGCACGGAAAACGTGCCCTACATTATTGGCATGGGCAAAGCCTGCGAGCTTGCCGGCGCCAACCTCGCTCAGGAGCGTATCCGCCTGGCTGCGCTGCGTGACCGCCTGCAGAGCGGACTGCTTGCGAGCATCCCGGACTGCAAGATTAACGGCGACCAGAAGCACCGCCTGCCCAACACGCTGAACATTTCGTTTGAGGCCGTGGAAGGCGAAGCCCTGCTCTTGCAGCTGGACCAGTACCATATCTGTGCCAGCTCCGGCTCGGCCTGCACCTCCGGCAGCCTGGAGCCATCGCATGTGCTGAGGGCAATGGGAGTTCCGTTCACCTTTGCGCATGGATCGGTGCGCTTCAGCCTTTCGCGCTACAACACGCAGGCGGAGATCGACCGGGTCATCGAAGTGATGCCCGGCATCGTGTCCAATCTCCGCGCCATATCGCCGTTTGCCCGCATGGGCAGATAGCGCTACGGACGCATTCCGACGCCTTGTATCCCCTGTGCCGCTGCGGCATGGGGGATATTTGTAATAAAGCAAGCAGGCAAGTGTGGTTGTCCCGTTCTCTTGAATGTTGTTTTTTCGGGCCGAACACCTTGGCCATGCTGCATATCCCGTTTCCTTCACAAGGAACATTTGCGTGAGCTCTCATGGCACAGTGCGAAGCTGGCCAAAGAGTTCCTCTATGCCGCCTTGCATGTTCTTGGCGCGCCTAGGAAAACACTGCGCGGTAGAGCTGTTAGGCGTGGTTGAGATGGTCTTTATGTAGAGAATTGTTATTCGATAGATACTAATAAAGGAGCACGGTTTGCTGGCAACCGCGCTCCTGGTTGATCGCTTTTCTTCTTGCGATGCTATTACTGCGCCAGCAACGCATCAAGGGCGGCAGGATCCTCCACGCGCACCATCATATAGGGGATATGGTCTTCAAGGCTGTACACGGAATACATGTACTGCACGTCGATGCCGGCCTTGCTGATCTTCGCAAGCAAGTCGTTGAGACCGCCCGGCTCGTCCGAGACCGGGATGGCGTTGATGGGCGTGACGGAAAAGATGTAGCCCTTCTCGTGCAGGGCCTCGGTCACTTTTTCAGGGTCGTCGGCCAGAAGGCGCAGGATGCCGTAATCCCGTGTTTCGGCAATGCTCACGGCGCGCAGGGTCAGCTTGCGCTCTGAAAGAAGATTGGTGATCTGGACCATCTGGCCCGCACGGTTTTCCATAAAAACGGAGATCTGTTGTACCGTCATGGCTTGCTCCTTTCTTTCGTCTGTCAGATCTTGCGCCTGTCGATGATGCGCACGGCCTTGCCTTCGCTCCGGGTGATGCTCTTGGGGTCGACGAGGCGCACTTTGGCGTAGATGCCCAGCATGGACTTGAGCTCCGAAACAAGCTTCTTTTCCTTTTCGGTGACGCTGGAAAGCGAGTCGGAGAAGAGCTCCGGGCTCATCTCAACAAGCACTTCCAGGGTATCGCTGTTGTTCACGCGGTCCACGACGATCTGGTAGTTGGGCGGGTAGCCCTGGGCAATGAGCACGGCCTCGATTTGCGAGGGGAAGACGTTGACGCCCTTGATGATGAGCATGTCGTCGCTGCGGCCGCGCGGCTTGCCCATGCGCACGTGGGTGCGCCCGCAGGAGCACGTTTCGCGCGTGAGCACGCAGATGTCGCGCGTACGGTAGCGCAGCAGGGGAAAGGCCTGCTTGGTGATGGACGTGAACACCAGTTCCCCTTCGCTGCCGTCGGGCAGGACCTCGCCGGTGTCCGGGTCGATGATCTCGGCGATGAAATGGTCTTCATTGATGTGCATGCCATTCTGCGCCTCGCACTCAAAGGCCACGCCGGGCCCTGAGAGCTCCGTGAGCCCGTAGATGTCGTAGGCTTTGAGGCCCAGCTTGGCCTCGATGTCGCGGCGCATTTCCTCGCTCCAGGCCTCGGCGCCGAAGATGCCGGCCTTGAGCCTGATCTCGCCGCGCTGGCCGCGCTCATTGATGGTCTCGGCCAGGTAGGCGGCATAGGACGGGGTGCAGCAGAGGATAGTGGCCCCCAGGTCGATCATGAACTGGATCTGACGGTCGGTGTTCCCTGAGGACATGGGCAAGGTAAGGCAGCCCGCCTTATGGCTCCCGCCGTGAAGTCCCGCACCGCCGGTGAAAAGGCCGTAGCCATAGGCGACCTGGCAGATATCCTCATCGCTCCCGCCGGCGGCGACGATGGCACGCGCGCAGCATTCCTCCCACAGATCAACGTCATGCTGGGTGTAGTAAGCAACGACGCGGCGCCCTGTCGTGCCGGACGTGGAATGGATGCGGACGCAGTCTTTCATGGGCACCGCGAGGAGCCCGCTGGGATAGGCATCGCGCAGGTCCGCCTTGGAAAGGAAGGGCAGCCTGGGCAGGTCAGCCACGCCGCGTATGTCCCCGGGCGTCACCCCAGCTTCTTCCATCTTCCTGCGATAGTAGGGCACATTGTCCCAAACGTGGCGCACCTGCCTGGCAAGGCGCTCGTCCTGCCAGGCGCGTATCTGCTCCCGGCTGGCGCACTCGATCTCTTCCTGATAATAATGCCTCATGCCATCTCCGTGGTTGGGTATTGCGACCGGGCGTCACCGCCTGCCGCTTGCTCTCAAAAAAAAATCCGTGCTGCCCCTCCATGGCGGCGGCCCGGGCACTGCCTAAAAGCGCAGATCCCGTTCTCCGCGCCGCAGGCGCTCCAGGAAGGCAGCGGTCTGCGCACGGCGCTTCTCTGCCGGGATGCGGGCCATCTCTTCGGCGATCATGCGCTCGCCCAGCTGCCTGAGCTCCTCATCGGCGTAGTCCAGCAGATATTCCTCAAAGGTCAGCATGGCGTTGGGTTGGCAACAGTTGCTGATCTCGCCAGACTTGGCCAGCGGCATGAAGCGGTCGCCGGTCCTGCCCGCGCGGTAGCATGCCGTGCAGAAGCTGGGCAGATAGCCGTCGCGCACGAGCCCCTTGAGCACGTCCTCCGGCTTGCGCTCGTCCGCCAGATGGAACTGCGGCGCCTCGCCGGGAGCCGTCTGGCCCGGATGCGCGTAACCTCCCACGCCGACACAGGAACCGGCGCTCATCTGCGACATACCGACATCCAGCAGTTCGCGCCGGAACTCCGCGGATTCCCTCGTGGTCAGGATCATTCCGGTATACGGGACGGCAAGCCGGGTGACCGCGATAAGGTGCTTGAAGTCGCGGTCGCATACAAGCCTGTAGGCCCCATAGTCCACGCCTTCGGCGGGCAGCAGGCGGGGGAAGGAAATGGTGTGCGGCCCCACCCCGGCCACGGCTTCCAGGTGCTCTGCGTGCATGAGCAGCCCCATGACCTCGTAATGCCAGTCGTACAGACCGAAGAGCGCACCTATGCCGACGTCATCCAGCCCGCCTTCAAGCATGCCGCGGTCCATGGCCTCAGTGTGCCATTCATAGCTTGCCTTGGGACCGCCCATGTGCATGAACTCATACGTCGGCTTATGGTAGGTTTCCTGGAAGAGGATATACGTGCCGAGCCCGGCTGCCTTCAGCCTGCGGTAGTTTTCCGCCGTGGTGGCGGCGATGTCCACGTTCACGCGGCGGATGGAGCCGTTGCGCAGCTTCGTCGCGTAGATGGTGTGCATGCATTCCAGGATATACTCGATGGGGCAGTTGCGGTCGTCCTCCCCGGCCTCCAGCAGGAGCCGCTTATGCCCCAGCTGTTCGAGGGCCAGCACTTCCTCGCGCAGTTCCTCCTGCGTCAGCTTCCTCCGCCTTGTCTTGTTGGAGGCATGGAACCCGCAGTAGCGGCAATTGTTGACGCAGTAGTCCGAGAGATAAAGCGGCGCGAACATGACGATGCGCCGGCCATAGATCTTTTCCTTGATCTCCTTGGCCAGGGCGTGGATGGCGCTGCGGATCTCCTCATCTTCTACGTACAGCAGGGAGGCCGCTTCACGGTGGGTCAGCCCCTTGCAGTTCCGCGCCTTCTCCAGGATGCCGAGGACGGTGCTGCGGTCACCGGCGTTTTTCCTGCCCTCTTCCAGGGATTCCCGTATCTCCGTATCGTCTATGAATTCGTTGGCATCATGCGATGCTGGGTTATACATTCCTAATCCTCCAAGGTGTTCCGGCATATAGCACTGTGTCTGGGCGCCCGTCCGCACTGGTAATGGCCATGCTTTCGGCACGCGCCCTGCAGAACGGAGCATACGCTAATCCCGAAATCAGGCAATATGAGAATAACTGCCGAAAGCCGGTTTCCGGCCATGGGGCAGAGCGCCGGCGCCCCTCCCGGATCTCCTGATTATCTGCCTTTGCCGAGCGCGAGCCCGATGCGCTGCCAAAATCCTTCGCTGGACGTACCTTGCCGCCGCTTCCGGGCGGCGGAAAAGAGCCGCCCCAGCGCATTGCCAGGCGCACTGTCAGGCCCGCCGGCCATACCTGCACCAGAGGTCCATCGTGCAGGTGCCGTGTCCCCTCCAAGGCCATAGGCCGCGTCCAGGCAGGCATAAAACCCGGAAGGCAGCTCGCTTTCCTCGATCAGTGCCGCCAGGCCTTCAATAAAACGCCTGTCAAAGCGCAGCATCACGAACTGCGGGCGGCCGAACACATATTCCCAGGGGGAGGTCCTTTCACTGAAACGGAAATGCCGCGCCGTCTTATCGACCAGGGAAAGCAATTCCTCTCCGGCCGCATCGTAGAAGCCTTCCCGGTCATCCTGCAGCACGAGGCCGGCATACGGCTTCAGACCTTCCCACCGCCCCTGCCAGGCATCCGGGCATGCCCTGTCCTCTCCCGCAGGGAACAGCGCTGCATTGCTCCGGAACTCCGCGTAGGCGCTCTGCCAGCATGCATTAAATTCAAGCGATACTTTAATTTTATTGATTTGACCAATAAAATAAGGTTGATAGCGTGCGAGACAGAATTCCTCTGTCTGCAGATACTGCTGCCAGAGAAAGCCGGACTGTGGCCAGTCCATGAGCCGGCGTATGCGGCCGGCGGCCTGCCGGCAGCGCGCGAGCGTGTCTTCCTGCCCGGCATGGGGGATGCCGTCCGCAGGGAGGCCGGCATACTGCTCCAGGATGCGGACAAGGGGCTTTGCCACGGGTATGCGGCGGAGGGGAGCATGCTGAGAAGACAGCCCGTACGCCGCGTACAGTGCTGAGCACAGGGGCAGGCTCATGTCCCCGGCGCACAGCGCTGCCAGCCCGCCAAGAAAACCCGGATCGTGCATGAAAAGCGCGAAATCCTCCCTGCCGGTAAAGTCCAGCCATTCCTGTTCGCCCGCATGAGCTCTTGCCATGCCAGCCATCTGCTCCAGCAGCGCTTGCCGCAGGCTCCCGGCCTCACGGGACATGGGGGCGTCGTCCTGCACATAGGGAAGCACGGCCTCGGAGCCGGACTCAAAAAGCAGAGGGAGCTCCTCCGCTCCGGGCATGCCCTGCCCCGGCAGGAGCGGCAGCGGGAAAACGAGTGCCCCGTCCGCGCCTGCCCCGTGCTCTCCCCGGCCGGCGCTGCCGGATACATGCATGGCAGCGCCATCTGGTGCCTGCCCTTGCTCCTGCGCCTGCGGCGGGGGAAAGGCGAGCTGCCGCGGCTCTCCGCCGCCGGAGGAGGCAGCTGGCGAAGGGGGCCTTTCCTGGCCGGCAGCCCTGCCCCTGGGAAAATGCAGCCGGCCGCTCTCTTCAGCGCCTAGCCCGCCATCCTGCGGCTGGGCCTGCGCCTGGACAGGCGTTCCGTGCACGTCCGGGAACCGCAGCCCTTGCGGGGGGGCAGGCGTCCCCGGGCTTGGCTCCTCTTCCCCATGCCGGCCGTGCGCCTCGGATACGGAAGGAAAGCGGAGCGCTCCCGGCTCGTCCGGGGGGCAGGATCCCCGATCGTCGCTGCCGGAAGGGAAATCCAGCTCGGCAAGCGGCCTTGCCTCTGCCTCCCCTCCGGCATGCTGGCCGTCTGCCGTGATCACGCTCATGTCGGAAGGGACGCTGAATGCCTCTCCCAGGCTGCGGCCGGAGCCGCTCCCGGACGCCGTCAGGCGGAGCGCCTCACGGTATGCCTTCTGGAGCTCGATAAACCCCTCCGGGTCATCCTCGGGATGGTGCTTCCTTGCAGCTTCGGCGAAAGCCCGGCGAACCGCATCGGCACCGCATCCCGGCTCCACGCCCAGTAACGACCAGCAGCTTTTCATCAGAACACGCACCTGACGCTATTGAATCGGCTCCTCGCCTTCTCCCCCGGCATTCTCCTCGAAATCGGAAGGAAGCCTTCCATAGCCGGAGATATAGCGCTCCATTTCGGCAAGCTTTGCTTCCATGCGCTGCAACTCGCGCTTTTTCTGTGAAAGCCCTGCGCCTGCGGCGTTTTTCTCAAAGCGCTCCAGAAGCCTGGTAAGGAGCTCGCGGTCTGGGCCCAGGCACTGGGCATACAGCCGCCGCACCTTTTCTTGGACGGCGCGGAGCGCATCGGACTCCCTCATGCGCATGGCGGCAAGCTCTTCGAGCCTGGCGCCGATCTCCTGCTCCGTGTAGCTGCCGCTGTCCGAAAACACCTGCTCAAAGTGCGCGCCGGTGCTCGTGACCGTGACGTTCACGGCAAGAATCCCGTTGATGTCGTACGTGAAGCAAACATCCACGCTTTCCTGCCCGGCAGGAGCCTGGGGGACGGGGACCCTCAGCACTCCGAGGCAAAGGTTGTCCCTGCACAGCATCTCCTCGCCCTGGTACACTTCCACGGCAACGATCTTCTGGTTGTCCACGGTCGTGAAATACCGCTTTGTCTGGCTGCTCGGCAGGGAACTGTTGCGCTCGATGATCGGGGAGAACAGCAGGCCGTCGCCGCCGTCATGGGAGACGCCGGTCCCCAGGGAAAACGGGCAAAGGTCCGTCATCACGAGGTCGCGCACCTCATCCCTGCGCTCCCGTATGCCCGCATACATGCCAGCGCCCAGCGCCACGATGGTGTCCGGGGAGAACGGGGCATCGATGTCCCTGCGCAGCAACTGGCGCAGGAACTGGCGGACGACCGGCATATGGCAGGACCCGCCGACAAGGACCACATGCCCGATGTCGTCGATGTTCATCTGGCAGTCGGCCAGCACGCGGCGCACAGGCAGCGCCATGCGCTGGAAAAGGGGGGCGCAGAGGTTGACAAGGCGCTGCTGCGTCAGCGCCAGGGAACCCGCGAGGGGCCCGTCGGCGACCGTGAATGCGGCTTCGTCCCTCAGCGAAAGCTCACGCTTCACCCCCTCCGCCCTGAACAGCAGGTCCGCCCGCTGCGCCGGAGCCAGGGCATCAAAGGCTATGGCATTCTTCTCACAGAAGGCGCGCGCCAGGCAGAGGTCGAAATCGCTGCCGCCGAGCTTGTTGTCTCCCGCGACAGCCAGCACGCTTATCACGTTCTCGAAGCAGTCCACGACGGACACGTCGAGCGTCCCTCCGCCGAGGTCGAAGACCATGGCCGTGAAGCTGTTCCCCTGGTTGACCATGCGGCAGGCCAGGGCCGCCGCAGAAGGCTCGTTGACCAGGCGCTCGACCTTGAGCCCGGCCATGATGCCCGCCTTCTTCGTCGCCGCGCGCTGCCGGTCGTTGAAATAGGCGGGGACGCTGATCACGGCCTCCTCGACCTCTTCGCCGAGGAAGGCCTCGGCGTCCCGCTTCAGGCTGCGGAGGATGAACGAGGAAAGCTCTTCCGGCGTGAACGACGTCCCCCCGAGGACGCATGCCTTCCCCGTCCCCATGATGCGCTTGAACCCGGTCGTGGTACGGTCCGGAGCGGTGATCAGCCGCTCCCGGGCGACATGGCCGGTCAAGATCTCCCCGTCATCGTCGATGCTGACGGCACTGGGCGTGAGGAACGTGTCCAATCCGTTGGGCACGAGCTCCGCCTGCCCGCCGCGCCAGGCTGAGACCAGGGAGTTGGACGTTCCCAGATCGATCCCGACTATGGCCATAGCTTCTCCTCATTGCAATGATTGCCGGAAGGCGCAGCGCCGGTTTCAGGCGTACGCCGCCTCGATTTCCTTGACCCTGGCGTACAAAAAGTCGTTCGCGGGAACGGCAAGCCCGTGCCTGGCGGCAAGCCGGCGCACCGTGCCTGCGAAAAGCTCCACTTCCGAAGGCTTCCTGTTCAGCCTGTCCTGCCCCATGGATGGCGTCGCCTGGGGGTCCAGCGTCCGGATGAGCGCGAGGTACCCCTCAAGGTCCTTCTCCGTGAGCTCCACGCCTTCGCAGCGCGCGAGCAGGATGACCTCGCGCATGGCACTGATGCAGACCATGGCTTCCAGGCCGTCCTTCTCCAGGGCCTTCCCGTAGCCCGCGCCGAAGACCATGCATGTCTGGTTGATGCCGACGTTGAGCATGAACTTGCCCCACATGCGGCGCCGGATATCCTTTTCCACGGTGAACGCCAGGCCCGCCCGCTGCAGGAATTCACGCAGCATATCCAGGATACCCTGCTTCTCCGGGGAATCCATGCCGATGCACAGCTGCCCCGCCCTGCTGTAGCTCAGCGCGGAGCCGAAGCGCATGGCATCCATCCCCTGGGCGACGACATGGAGGACATTCTGTCCGCCGAAGCGTCCGGCAATGATCTCCTCGCTGCTGATGCCGTTCATGACGGAAAGGATGATGGTATCCGGGCCGACGGCCGGCGCCATGACATCCAGCGCGTCCAGCAGCCCGGTGTACTTCACGGCCACGATGAGCAGGTCGCAGGCGCGCGCCTCATCCGCCTGCGCCACGGGAAAGGTCACCGCCCTGCCGTTCACGCTGAAGCGGCTCCCGGCATAGCGCGCGCAACGCTGCCTGTCCGCAAGGAAAACGACATGACCTTCGCCGAGCCCCTGCGTGATGAGGTCGGCGTACAGCAGCCCGAGCGCCCCCATGCCGACGATGCCCACGGTCTCAATGCGCTTCATGACTGCACCTCCATCTTTCCCAGCGCCGCCAGCGCGTGCCTTGTCCAGTCGGCCTTGCCCAGCATGGCCCGGCCCACGCCGATGATATCGCCGGCGCCGCCCTGCAGGAGCGCTTCCGCCTCCTCGGCGGTCTTCACGCCTCCCGTGGTCATCACCGGCACGGATACCGCGTCCCGCACGGCTTTGGACATGTCGGAGAACCAGCCCGGCTCCGAATGCCCCGGGCGGGAATAGAAGCACATGCCGCCGGAGATATCCAGCAGGCAGACGCCCGCCTTTTCCAGCATGACGGACGCCTGGACAGCATCCTCGATCGAGCTGCCGCCATCCATGTAATCGCAGCCGCCGAGGCGGACGGCCACGGGCAGGCCCCTCGCGGCATCCTTCACCGCCGCCACGGTCTCCAGCAGGAAGCGCAGCCTGTTTTCCATGCTCGCGCAGCCGTATTCATCCGTCCTGACGTTGGTCAGGGGCGAATAGAACTGGTTCAGCAGATAGCCGTGCGCGGAATGGATCTCCACCCCGTCGCAGCCGGCTTCCTTGACGCGCCGCGCCGCAGCGGCGAACATCGCTTCCAGCCCGTGGATCTCCGGTATGGTGAGCGCGCGTGGGACGGCCCGGTCCTTGACGCGTGGATGGGGGACCGCGCTGGCGCTGACGGTCTCCATCCCCGTGACCTGGGAGTCCGTCTGGCTGCCGGCGTGGCTGATCTGCACGAAGATCCTGCCCCCGCCTTCATGCACAGCCTCTGCGAGGCGGCGTAGGCCGGGGATGGCCGCGTCTTCGGCGACCGCTATCTGGTCCGCTGACGCGCGGCCCTGCATGGACACGCAGCAATGCTCGGCGATGATGAGCGCCGTCCCGGCTTCGGCCCTTGCGCGGTAGTGGGCGCAGATATCTTCGCCTATGCTCCCATCAGGCGAGCGGTGCGTCGCCATCGGCGGCATGGCGATGCGGTTTTTCAGCAGTATTCCCCCGACGGAGACAGGCGTATCGAGCAACATGGCATTCCCTCTGGATTAAAGTGACGTGTATTCTTCCTTGGAACAAACTACGTCAAAAGCACATCCGCCACAACAAAAAATGCCCCGGGTGCGGCGTGAGCCATGCTTTCCCGGACGAGCCGCCGCGGATGATGGGTATGGCTTTTGCCTCATCCCCGGCAAATCGTGCTTGCGCTATGCCCGAAGGGCAGTTAAAAAGGCACAGCGCGCTCATGTCCTGTCCGCGCGCATGCTGCCCGCCTGCGCATATCCCGGCGCCCTGCGGCGGGGCAGCTATCCATCAGTCAGGACCGAATGAAGGATGCCATGGAATTCCTCACTCTGGACAAAGGGACCCTGCTCTGGCGGCCGGAGCTCTGCCGCATCTGGACCGGCCTCGGGAGCGACCTGAGGCAGATGGATCCCTTTGCCTGCACGCCGGCATGGCAGCTCGCCTTCCACGACGCCTTCTCCCCTGCGCAGCGTCTTCTTATCGAACAGAACGGCGGCAGCCTCGCCGCCTTCAAGGAATTCATCGACGAGGCTGGCAGGGCGTTCCTCCTGCCCATCGAATCCATGTGGTTCTCAGGCTGCCCCGTGCTGGGCCCCCAGGGGATGCAGCTTCTGCGCCGCATGCTGGAATTCTGCACGCAGGCGGGCCATGGCCGCAGGCCGTACGCTGTTATCAGCGGGATCCAGCCGGGCAGCCTGCTTGAGGAAGAGCTCTGGCGGAACTTCCATGCGAGCCACATATTCCGTGTCCATCCCATCGCTGAGCAGCGGGCGGCTTCGCTCAGGGGCGGCTTCGACGGATACCTGTCACGGCGATCCGCCAATCTGCGCAGCAAGCTGAAGAAAGCGCAGCGCCGGGCCGCAGCCCGGGGCGTTGCCTTTGAGCGCCATGTGCCGGCTTCGCTTGAAGAAGCAGACGCGCTGTATGCCCGCATGCTCGATGTCGAGCGCCGCAGCTGGAAAGGCATCGGGGAATGCGGCATGGCAGAATCGCCATCCAGGGAATTCTATCATGCCATGATCCGCCGGCTCGCCCTCTACGGCGGCGGGCGCGTCATCTTCGCCGTCTGCGAAGGTAAGGACATCGGGTTCGTGTTCGGGGGCATGGCAAAAGCCGTGTACCGCGGCCAGCAGTTCAGCTACGACAATGCCTGGGCGCCCTTTTCCGTGGGCAACCTGCTCCAGGCGGAGCAGATCCGCTGGCTGTGCGAAGAAAACGCCGTGCGCTACGACATGGGCATGAGCGGGGACCCGCGCATGGCCTACAAGCAGCACTGGGCCGAGCAGATCCTCTTGCTGCGCACGTTCATCCTGGAGCCTAGATGAGATCTGCCCCCGCGCATCCCTGCCCTTCTCGCGCTCCTTTCCACTGAACGATCGCGCTGAGGAGAAGAATCAAAAAGCCCGCCAATCGGCGGGCTTCCGTTTTGTCATGGGTACCATGATCACGAATACGCCTGCGCAGCTGCTGCCAGAAAACCGGAGCGCGTGTAGCCTGCCAGCTTTGCCTTGCGGTCGATCTCGTGCAGGACTGCCCTGGGGATGGTGACATTGACGCGGACCGGGACCATGTCCAGGTCAGGCGCCTCGATGTACTGGTACAGCGTGTCGTCCGGGCAGGGCAGGCCGTCCAGCTCCCTTTCTGCTGCCACCGCGGCCCTGACCTTCGCCATGGGGGAGGGCTCGGGAACGTCCCCGTTGCTCTCGGCAATGTCCCTCAGGGCAAGGTAGAGTCCGGAGGCGGCATTCTCCATCGCTTCCTCCACCGTTTCTTCTCCCGCCGCCACGTTGGGCACATCGGGGAAATACACGGAGAAGCCGCCTTCCTGCTCCGGCACGATGCCCGCGATGTAAAACCTGTTCATTGTTTTCTCCTCGGTTTGTTTCTTGGATTTTCTATAGATTGTTTCCCGGCTTGTTTATTCCGTCATGGACCCCGCCCATGCCGGCCATATTTGTGTCAGCGAAGCTTGACTCCCGTAAGCCGCTCGATCTTCCTTAGCGTCTCTATGGGGATGTCCTTTGCCGGATGATTGCTGATAGGCACCTTCTGTCCGGTGGGGCTCCTTCAGCTTTTCCATGACTTCTCTGGGCTTCATCTTCCCCCCTTGTATGAATGGAGCATACACATTTTTTGTGTATACATAAGAAAAAACGCTTGCAGCGTGCGTTTGTGCTACCACTGCCCTGCCTTGATTGCTCCAATCTGCCCGGAGCACCATCTCCGCCCCGGCCCGCTGAGGAGCTGGAACAGCGTACGGGCAGGTGAGTCCTGCACGGCAGTTGCGGAACTAGTAGCGCCCATCCCCTTGCCAACGCCGACCCCATGGGGTAAATTTTCCGTCATGAGATGCTCCGTATTCCCACATTTCAGGCTAGGGGCCCGCATGAAAGCAGCGGGCATCCTCTGCTGCCTCGTCCTCTGCCCTGCCTTCTGCCTTGCTGACGCGCCCTCCGACAAGATTCACCGCATACCGGAAGCATTTTCCAAGAAGGGCGAAGGCATCGACAGCGTTGCGCTGCTCCCCCCTCCTCCGGCAGCGGGCAGCGTGCAGTTCCTCCTGGATGAATCGCTGTATGTCGAAGGCCTGTTGGCGCGCGGCAGCGAGCGCGCGTCCCAGGCAGCAAAGGACGCGGACCTCACCACCCTAGCCGAAAGCTTTTCCCCGGCCTTCGGCCTCAACATAAGCGAAACGGACACCCCCGTGATATACGGGCTCCTGGCACGCGCTTCCAAGGACCTTGGTGGGCGTTCCACACGCGCCGCCAAAAAACACTACCAGCGCCTGCGTCCTTACGTCCTGCACCACGATCCCACCTGCCTTCCCCAGCACGAGGAACTTGTCTGGAAAAACGGCTCCTATCCCTCCGGGCACAGTTCCCGGGGGTGGGGCATGGCGCTCATCCTTGCGGAGATCAACCCCCAGAACAAGGAAGCCATACTCCGGCGGGGCTACGAGATCGGCCAGAGCCGGGTCATATGCGGCTACCACTGGCAGAGCGATGTGGACGCGGGGCGGATCGTGGCGTCCGCCGCAGTGGCCTTCCTGCATTCCAACGAGGAATTCCTTGCAGCAATGAAGCAGGCCAAGGCGGAATTCCTGGAAAAGACCCGCTAGCGCCGTCAAAGAGAGGACGTATGGAAAAGAAGCCGCAGGAAGCCATCCAGAAAAACGACAACTGCCCCTGCCCGTTCGGCACGCCTTTCAACCGCGTCATCGTCTGCTCCGCCCCCACCGAGGAGACGGGCGCCCGCGAGGACTGGTACACCGAAGACTTCGCAGGTCATGTGGTGACGCGCCAGTTCTGCGCCCTGCGGTGCAGGAAGACAGATGTCCCCAAGCCTTTCATAATCTAGGCCGGCCCTGCTGGCCTGCATGCAACATTTGCATAACACTTTGAAACACAAGATTCGTTGCAATCTGCGTCGCTTGGTGCCTATACTCCCATCGTCAGCGTAAGGCATCATCATGCAACTTAAGCAAGGCCAGTACAGACATGAAAGGCAAGATATTCCTGAGCATCATACTCATTGCGGCGGCTGGGGCAGGCTGGTGGTGGTGGCAAAGCCGCCAGGACACGGCGCGCAAGGTGCATTACCTCACCGAGACCGTGCAGCGCATGACCATACGCAAGACCGTCAACGCCACAGGAGAAGTGGACGCCGTCCAGCTTGTCACGGTCGGCGCCCAGGCATCGGGCAAGATCATCGAGCTGCATGCCGAAATAGGCCAGCAGGTCAAAAAAGGCGACCTCCTCGCGCAGATCGACCCGACGACGCAGACCAATGCCCTCAATGCCGCGCGTGCCCAGCTCGAGACCTTCAGCGCACAGCTGGAATCGAGGAAAGTCACGCTTAAAATCGCCCAGACCAGATACGACAGGGAACTCAGGCTGCGCAAAAGCGACGCGACGTCCCGCGCCAACCTCGAAGACGCGGAAAACGCCCTTGCCGCGGCCAAGGCCAGCGTCAAGGAAATGGAATCCCAGATCCTCCAGCAGAAGATCTCCGTGAACACGGCCGAGACCAACCTGGGCTACACGCGCATCGTGGCGCCGCTGGACGGCACCATCGTCGCCGTGCCCGTCAAGCAGGGACAGACGGTCAATGCCAACCAGACCACGCCCACCATCGCCCAGATCGCCGACCTGACAGCCATGGAGATCAAGATCGAAGTCTCCGAAGGCGACATACCTTTCATCAAGCCCGGCCTGCGCGTCCGCTACACCCTGCTCGGCGCGCCCGACAAGCCGTACCGCACGTCCATCACCACCATAGACCCCGGGGACAAGACCCTGAGCGACGCCACCAGCACCAGCACGTCCTCCCTTTCCTCCTCGGCATCCTCCAGCAACAGCGCCGTCTACTACTACGCCAAGGCGCGCGTCCCCAACCCCGAGGGGATCCTGCGCCTGGGCATGACCACGCAGACCGTGATCGAGATCGACAAGGCCGAAAACGTCCTTGCCATCCCCACCATCACCATACAGAGCGGCAAGAGGGGGAAAAAGTTCGTTCAGATCCTTGACGGAGGGAAGCCCGTCGAACGGGAGGTGGAGACGGGCATCACCAATAATGTCATGACCGAGATCCGCTCCGGCCTCAATGAGGGCGACAAGGTCATCGCGACGCAGATGACGCAGGATGAGCTCAAGGCAAGCATCAACTCCCGCGGACCGCGCGGGCCGCGCCCGCGGTAGGAGGCGGTGCCATGGCAGCCACGCTCGAAGTGCGCGACATCAACAAATACTACGGCGAGGGAGAAAGCCGCGTCCATGTGCTCAAGCACGTGAGCCTGGGCATCGACCGAGGCGACTTCGTGGCCATCATCGGGCAGTCCGGCTCAGGCAAGTCCACGCTCATGAACATCCTGGGCTGCCTTGACCAGGCATCGGACGGCGAATACCTGGTGGACGGCGTTTCCACCAGGGAATTCGATGCCGACGACTTTGCCAGGCTGCGCAGCGAAAAGTTCGGCTTCATCTTCCAGCGCTACAACCTGCTCTCCAGCCTGAACGCGCGCGACAACGTGGCCCTGCCGGCCATATACGCCGGCGCAGGGGCAAAGGCGCGCAGCGCGCGCGCCGAAGACCTGCTGGTCAAGCTGGGGCTCGACGGCAAGACGGAAAACCGCCCCGGGGAGCTCTCGGGCGGGCAGCAGCAGCGCGTGTCCATCGCCCGCGCCATGATGAACGGCGGCGAGATCATCCTTGCCGACGAGCCCACGGGCGCGCTCGACTCCAAAAGCGGCGAAAACGTGATGCAGCTCCTCATGCAGCTGCACAGCGAAGGGCATACGCTCATCCTTGTCACCCACGACCGGCACATCGCCGAATACGCCCACCGCATCATCGAGATCAAGGACGGCGAGGTGATCAGCGACGAGAGACGCCGTCCCCTGCCCCAGCATATCCCCGAGCCGCAGCAGCGCTCCCGCGGCAGTCGCCTGGCATACTTCAAAAACCAGCTGAGCGAGGCCTTCGGCATGTCCGTGCAGGCCATACTCGCCCACAAGATGCGCTCGCTGCTCACCATGCTGGGCATCATCATCGGCATCGCCTCCGTCGTCTCCGTCGTGGCCCTCGGGCGCGGCTCGGAGCAGAAGATCCTCGAGGGCATCAACGCCATGGGCACCAACACCATCGACATCATGCCCGGCAAAAGCTTCGGCGACCGCAACTCAGCACGCTACCGCACGCTCACCGTGGATGATTCCGACGCCCTTGCAGAGCAGAGCTACGTGGCCAGCTCCACGCCGACGGCCAGCGCCAGCGGCGAAGTCATCTACCGCAGCAAATCTGCGACGGGCTCCCTTTCAGGCGTCGGCGAGCAGTATTTCAGCGTCAAGGGGCTGAAGCTGTCCCGCGGCCGCCTTTTCAACAAGGAAGACATCGACGCTGCGCGCGCCGTGGCCGTCATCGACGACAACACCGCCAACGAATTGTTTCCCAGCGGGGAAGACCCGATCGGCGCCGTCATCCTGTTCGCCGGCCACCCTTTTGAAGTCATCGGCGTCACCCAGAAGCCCACGGCGACATTCGGCCCCCGCAGCACACTGACCGTCTGGACCCCATACACGTCCCATATGGCGCGCGTGTCGGGCAGCCGCACCATTTCCTCCATCACGATTAAAATCGCCGACGGCACCAGCGCCCAGGTGGCGGAGAAGGAGGTCACCCGCCTGCTGAAATCCCGGCACAAAGGCGTCCAGGACTTCTTCACCATGAACACCGACAGCATCCGGCAGACCATGGAGAGCACGACCGCCACCATGCGCCTGCTCATCTCCTGCATCGCCTTCATCTCGCTGCTCGTGGGCGGCATTGGCGTGATGAACATCATGCTCGTTTCGGTGACGGAGCGCACCAAGGAAATAGGCGTGCGCATGGCCATCGGGGCACGCCAGTTCAATGTGCTCCAGCAGTTCCTCATCGAAGCCGTGCTGATATGCATCATCGGCGGCATCGCCGGCGTCCTGGCCTCCCTCGCCATCGGCGCCGTGTTCACCATGTTCGTGAAGGACTTCCCCATGTCATTCTCCACGGCCTCCATAGTCCTGGCTCTTACCTGCTCCACCCTCATCGGCGTGATCTTCGGCTACATGCCCGCCCGCCGCGCATCCATGCTCAACCCTGTTGACGCGCTGGCCCAGGAGTAAGCCCATGAAGTACATCCCCATCCTTCTTCTGTGCGCAGCCGCGGCAACCGGCTGCTCCACCAAAGACTATTCCATGCCGCCGCAGGCGGATCTGATGCGCGAGGACCAGATCGAGACCGAGTATGCCGTTGACAGGGAATGGTGGAAGCAGTACCGCGATTCCGGACTGGAGCGCTGCATTACGCTCGCCCTTGAGCGCAACATCGACTTCGCGCGCAGCGCCATAACCGTGAACAGGGCGCTGTACCGTGCCCGCCAGCTCGGCTCTGAGCTCGTCCCGTCCTTCACCAGCTCCGCCAGCGCGAGCTCCCGCAAGCAGCTTGACAGCGGGATCGCCACGCGCTCGTTCAATGCTTCCTTCGGGCTTTCCTACGAGATCGATCTCTGGGGGAAACTGCGCAGCGCCGCCACCGCGCAGGAATGGGAATACCGCGCCACGGAATTCGACCGCGAAGCCGCACGGCTGGCCTTGCTCAACAGCGTGACCAACACATGGTACGGCATGGCCTATACCCGGGAGGCCATCAGGCTCAGCCGCGAGACCCTGAAAGCCTATGAAAAAATCAGCGCCATCATGCAGGAGCAATACCGCGTGGGCAAAAGCGGCCGCCTTGACGCCGACCAGGCGGCGCAGAGCGTGCTTTCCCAGCGGGCATCCGTCATTTCCCTGGAAGGGCAGCTCGACCAGCAGACGCAGACCATGCGCGACCTTCTCGACCTGCGTCCTGGCGAAGACCTGCCGGCCGTGCCTCCGTCGCTCTCCTCCATCCCCATCCCGACAGTGGATCTGGACGTCCCCGTTTCCGCCCTTGGCCTGCGTCCCGACCTTCATGCCGCCGAATACCGCATCATGAGCGCCTTCCGCAGCTGGCATGCCACGCGCGCCTCGCTCTATCCGACGGTGACCATCGGCGGAACGCTCGGCGCGTCCTCAGGTTCTCATAGTTCGCTCTTCAAGACCCCGTTCCTCAACGGGCTCATCACCCTCAACCTGCCCTTCCTCGACTGGAACCGCGTCCAATGGGACGTACGCATCTCCAAGGAAGCCTTTGAAGACGCAAAGCTCTCCTTCCGCAAGGCGCTCACCACGGCACTCAACGAGGTGGACCGCTACCACAGCGACTTCGTCCACGCGAGGGAACAGTTTGGGCTCGCACGTGCGAAGCACGAAACAGACAAGCGCATCGAAAGCTACCGCCGCACGCGGTACAATGAGGGCGCGGACGACCTGAAATATTGGCTGGAAGCCATCAATACCAGCCACGCATCGCAAATGTCCGCACTGAACGCCAAATACAGTGCCATATCGGCGGCGAACGCCCTGTTCGAGGCTCAGGCGGCGCGGCTGGCAAAAAAGCCGGGCAGCACCGCAAAGAAATAACTGCTCAAAAGAATATTCTGGGAACGGCCTGCGGAAAAGGGCGCCTCGTTTCATCAGCCCCATGCCTCGATTGCGCATCGGCGTTGCAAAAAGCGTCTGTCCCGATCCAGCAGTTTTTAATCATGCCAAAGCCCTTTTCCTCCGCTGCCCTTGCCTTATAACACTCATAGAGGGCTTCCGGGGCGCTGTGGTTGCCGGTGCATGAACGACGCTGTGCCAGAGCCATACGGCCTATTCTGCACATGTCCTTCACGGGGCCATCGGTCTATGCGTCCTGCCTGTCATGCATTAAATTTTATCAGCTTGATTATTAAAAAAAAATCTTCTCTAAAACGAAGAATCGGATAAAATAATACCGACTTTTTTACAATATTTAATGCCGTTAAGAAGAAAACGCATGAAAAACATTAAAAAATATAGCCGCCATTATTTCCTGCCGCAGGAACGCTGCATGGCCTGGGCAGAAAAAGAAAGCATCTCTGCTGCGCCGGCATGGTGCTCCGTCGACTTGCGCGACGGCAACCGCGCGCTGAGCATGCCCATGTCTCTAGAAGAAAAACTCGAATTCTTCGCCATGCTCGTCCGCATCGGCTTCAAGGAGATCGAAGTCGGCGTGCCCGGCTCGTCAGAAGCCGATTACCTCTTTCTCAGAACCCTTATCGAGCAAGGGCTCATCCCCCAGGATGTCACCGTTCAGGCACTCACTCCGCCCAACGAGCAGATCATCCGCCGCACGTTCCATGCCCTGGAGGGAACCTCCAGCGCTATCATCCACACGTACAATACCACGTATGTGGACCATCGCGAGCAGTTCAGCAGAGCTGGCAGGGAGCATCTCCTTGACCTTGCCAAGGAGAGCGCATGCCTGCTGCGCGACTTGTCCCTGCGTTCACAGGGTGAAATCAGGTTTGAGTTCAGCCCAGTGAACTTTCACAGCACGGAAATGGATTTCGCCCTTGAGATCTGTAACGCCGTGATCGACATATGGAAACCGACGCCCTCCCGCAAGGCGATCATCAACCTGCTTGCCGCCATTGAATTATCCATGTCCCATGTCTTTGCCTCCCAAGTAGAATACATGAGCAGCCACCTCCACCGCCGCGATGGCGTCATCCTCAGCGTGCATGCGCACAACGACCGGGGCTGTGCTGTCAGCGCTTCGGAAATGAGCGTGCTTGCCGGAGCCGAGCGCATCGAAGGCACGCTCTTCGGCAACGGAGAACGCACAGGAAACGCGGACATCATCACCCTTGCCCTAAACCTTTATACGCACGGCGTTGATCCTGGGCTGGACTTTTCGAACATCATGGAAATACGCAAGGCCTACACCCGGATGACAGGGATGACTGTGCCGGAAAGGCAGCCCTATACCGGCGAATTTGTATTCTCCACCTTCTCCGATTCATACAAAAAAGCCATCGCCAAAGGCATGCTCTGGCAAGATCTGCACAAGCAGGAGGGGTGGATAGTCCCCTATCTGCCCATCGACCCGGCAGACATCGGCCGCACTTATGATGCAGATGCAATCCGTTCCATCAACCTGTCCTGCATGGGCGGGATCAGCTATATCCTCAAAAAGAAATTCTCTGTGTGCCTTCCCGAAAAAATGCGCGAGGAAGTCTTCTATACCATAAAGCAGTTCTCAGACGAAAAGCAGGAGAACATGACTGCACAAAACGTCTTTGACATCTTTGCCGAAAAGTACCTGCTGTTTACCCCTTACTTCTCCATGCCGGAATTCCATTTCCGCCTGGCCGACGGGATCATGGCTGAGGCAGTGATCGCCCATGACGGAAAAAAAACGCTTGTGCGCGCCAGCGGCAATGGTGGCCTCGATGCCATAAGCAACATCATCAAGCAGTATTTCGGCATCAGCTATGAACTGACTGCGTATGAAGAACATGCTCTTTCGCGGGGATCGTCGTCCAAAGCCATGGCATTCGTGGGCATTCTCAATGATGGAACGCTCTATTGGGGCGCAGGCACAGATGAGGACATCATCAGTGCGTCCATCAAGGCACTGGTCGTCGCCGTCAACAAACTTCCCCAGGTTCAAAAGCAGAGCCTCAGCCCGGACGACAGGCTCATGGCCATGCAAAACTACATCCAGGCAAACTACCAGACGGTAACGCTCGAATCTTTGGCCGCGCAGTTCCATCTCTCTGCCCCCTACGTCTCCAAATACATACATGAAAAATCCGGGCACACCTTCGGGGAACTCGTCACCAGCGTACGCTTGAAAAGAGCGAAAACGCTGCTCAAAAACGGCAATATGACCGTAGAGAACATCTCCTATTCCGTCGGCTATCCCAACGTCGAGCACTTCACCCGCGTCTTCAAAAAGAATGTCGGACTGACTCCCATGCAGTTCAGAAACATCAACAAGCACGCCTTATGATTTGACTTAAGAAAGATTTTCTGGTTGCTGGAAGGCAGCGAGGTGCTGCAATGCGAAATGTACTGCTCTTCTTCTTCATCCTGCTGGCGCCGGCCGTATGCGCCGGCGAGACAGTGACAGTCACCATGGCCGGCGACTGCACCCTCGGCGAATTCAAGGGACAATCCCCGGGCAACCTGTTCTACCAGGTTTTCCAGCAGAAAGGGCCAAAATGGTTTTTAGGCGGCGTTCAGGAATATTTCCGTTCCGACGACCTGACGTTTGTCAACCTGGAAGGCCCGCTCACCAGCATTCCCCAGAAAGTCGTCAAGAAGTTTCCCATTAAAGGTGACCCACGCCATGTCCAGGCGCTTACGGAAGGCTCCGTGGAAGTGGTCAACCTCTCAAACAACCATATCCTGGACTGTGGAAAGGACGGCCTTGCCGAAACATTGCGCGTGCTAAGCCGGGCTGGCATTGGCTTCGCCGGAGAGGGGCATGTCTTCGAAACCACGGTGCGCGGCGTGACCATCGCCTTTTTCGGCTATAACGGATGGTCGGCGGACGCCGGCCTGATCGCCCGCATACGGCGCGACCTTGCCGCAAGCAAGGCGCATGCCAAAATCGTTGAATTCCACTGGGGCGTCGAGCGCACCTACAGGCACAACGCCACCCAGGAGCGTCTCGCGCATGCTGCGGTCGAGGCCGGAGCGACATTCGTGGTCGGCGCGCACCCTCACGTGATTCAGGATGTCCAGGTCTGGAAAGGCGTGCCCATTGTCTACAGCATGGGGAATTTTGTCTTTGGTGCCAACAAGAACCCGGCCGACAAGGACACTGTGCTCGTTCGCGCCCGCTTCACGCAAGGAGGCCTGCTCGACTGGCAGGTCATCCCCGCCAAATTGAGCAGCGTTGCGAACATGAACGACTATCGCCCTGTCATTGTCAGGGACGGGCAGGAAAAGCAGCGGATCCTGCGCAAGATGGGGCTATAGCCATTATTTGCCCATGGTTTTATGCGTACTGCGAGGTTGACAGCTCACGCTGTTGCATGTAGCGTATGCAGCGAAGGGAACCGGGCGGCGGTCGCGCCGCCAACCCCGCCAGGTCCGAAAGGAAGCAACGGTAACGGTTGCTGCCGGGTGTCCGGTTCCCAGAAGGGCGCATGGCCATGCGCCCTTCTTTTCTTTTTTGCCCGCTGGCAGGCACTCCTTTTCCTGCCGCATACCTTTTTTCTTGCAATATATTGCAGAGGATAAGGGAAAGCTTGCCCAAGTTCCTGACTTGTGCTAGAAAGGTCAAGGAAAT